>ERZ1026882.102-NODE-102-length-70714-cov-66.976960_pt1 | contig 70714 bp, 63 predicted proteins | sample MGYA00380171_ERZ1026882 | MGnify/ENA primary metagenome ERZ1026882 (study PRJEB33269, sample SAMEA4719807) | human gut metagenome | biome: human-associated habitat; feature: organic feature; material: feces | place: Cameroon | collected 2013-10 ...
TACTTGTTACGGCACGCAATGCAACAGGGTGCTCGTATGTACGCTCATCACCCATTACACCTACAGAACGAACAGTAGAAAGCAGCACAGTACCAGCCTGCCAGATCTGATCGTAGAGAGAAACCTCTATCTCGCCATTCTGCATGTCAGCAGGAACACCGGCAGCTAAGACTCGGCGAGCTTCCTCACCACTCAACTTCACCTTATACTCACGCAAACCGCGGATATAGATATCGTCAGCATCCTGAAGAATACGAACCTTCTCAGGAGTAATATCACCCAAGATACGAACAGCCAAACCAGGACCTGGGAATGGATGACGGGTAATCAGGTGCTCAGGCATTCCCATAGAACGACCTACACGACGTACCTCATCCTTGAACAACCACTTCAAAGGCTCACACAACTGGAGATTCATCTCCTTAGGAAGACCACCTACATTATGATGACTCTTGATCACCTTACCCGTGATATTCAAACTCTCGATACGGTCTGGATAGATAGTACCCTGAGCCAACCACTTTGCACCAGTCTGCTTCTTAGCCTCAGCATTGAACACCTCCACGAAGTCACGGCCGATAATCTTACGCTTTTCCTCAGGATCAGTAACACCAGCCAAGTCAGTGAAGAACTTCTCAGAAGCATCCACGCCAATCACGTTCAAGCCCAAGCACTTATAATCTTCCATGACATCACGGAACTCGTTCTTGCGAAGCATACCGTGATCCACGAAGATACAGGTCAGGTTCTTGCCGATAGCCTTGTTGAGAAGAACAGCAGCAACACTTGAGTCAACACCGCCGGAAAGACCGAGGATAACCTTGTCGTCACCCAACTGAGCCTTCAGTTCAGCCACAGTAGTCTCTACGAAAGAGTCAGCACTCCAGTCCTGCTTACTACCGCAGATATCAACCACAAAGTTCTTCAGCAACTGTGTACCCTGCAAAGAGTGGAACACCTCTGGGTGGAACTGAACAGCCCACACTGGCTGCTTGGTAGAAGCATATGCAGCATACTTCACATTAGCAGTAGAAGCAATGCACTTGTAATCCTCTGGGATGGCAGTAATGGTATCACCATGACTCATCCAAACCTGCGAGTTCTCAACGAAGCCCTTGAACAAAGGATTCTCCACATCGAAATGCTCCAAGTTGGCACGTCCATACTCACGGCTGTCAGCAGCCTCCACCTTACCGCCCTGAGCGTAAGAGAGGAACTGAGCACCGTAGCAGATACCGAGCACTGGGATGCGTCCGATAAACTGGCTCAGATCTACCTTGAAAGCTTCCGGATCATGAACGGAATAAGGGCTACCGCTCAAGATGACACCAATCACAGATGGGTCATCCTTTGGAAACTTGTTGTAAGGCATAATCTCGCAGAAGGTATCAAGTTCACGTACACGACGGCCAATCAGCTGTGTGGTCTGTGAACCGAAATCCAAAATAATAATCTTCTGTTGCATATTGTCTAATTTATAATTTATAATTTACAATTTATAATTCCTTCAGGAACTCCTCCGCTTCTTTCAGCGTTTCCTGCTTTCCCACATCCATCAGTTTGAGGTCATTTTTCACATATCCCTCAATCCGCACCTTGTCGCAGTTTCTGAGATAGAAGTCCATGATAGGAAACTTATCTGGTTCTTCTTCCATCAGCGGGAAGATAGATGGAGCCACCATGTGAATACCGGAGAAAGCATACATCTTATATTTCTTAGGATCGAGATGTTGATAAGGACTCTTCACCTCACCCGTTTCAATATTCGTCCAACCCACCAGCCTCATCGTATCATCAAAGAGAAGATAGCGCTTGGTCTTGCGTTCACTTACCAAGAGTCGGGCTGCCAATGGAGGTTCCTCTGTATCAGAAGCAGAAGTTTCCAATAAATCCTGGGTCTCCATCTGATAGAACTTCTTCAGATCCACATTACTGAGAATGTCCACATTATGTATCAGAACAGGCTCATGAGAATCGAAGAGAGGCCAGGCTTTCCGGATACCTCCACCCGTTTCGAGCAACTTATCCGTTTCATCGCTGATACGGATGTCCATGCCAAAATTGTCATTCTCCTTGAGATAATCTGTAATTTGATTTGAAAAATGATGCACGTTCACTACAATGCGAGTGAAACCTGCATCCTTCAGTTGAAAGATGACACGTTTGAGCAAAGGTTCTCCCCCCACCCTTACCAAGGCCTTCGGAATGCGGTCGGTAAGAGGCTTCAGGCGAGTGCCCAAACCTGCTGCGAATATCATTGCTTGCATCATTGCCAAATAGCTATCGTTTAATGTGCGTGCAAATTTACTAACTTTTTGCGATATAGCCAAATTTGCACGCCAAATATTATTGTTTTGCAGGCAAAACCTGCTCTATCTTCTGTTCCCGATGACAAATTCTTACCTCCACACCAAACTTTTCGTGGATATGCTCGGCAAGATGCTGGGCAGAATAAACACTGCGATGCTGACCACCTGTACAACCGAAACAGAACATCAGAGAGGTAAAACCACGCTGAATGTAGCGATTCACATGATGATCGGCAAGTGCATAGACATGATCCAGGAACTTCAGAATTTCCCCATCATCCTCTAAGAATCGGATTACAGGCTCGTCCAGTCCTGTCAACTTCTTATAAGGTTCATATCTGCCCGGATTGTGCGTGCTGCGACAGTCGAATACATAACCGCCTCCATTGCCAGAAGGATCCTCCGGAATACCTTTTTTGAAAGAGAAACTGAAAACCCTGACCACCAGCGGACCCTTGCCGTCATACTTGGAGAAAGTAGCCGGACCGTCCTGTGGATGCGAAATATAGATATTATTGTCCGTTGTCTTATATCCGTCAGCACGGTTGACAGCCGCACTTTCGATACGGGCAAACTGAGGCAGTTCGGTCAGTCGGCGCAACATATCCATCATATAAGGATAAGGGAACACCTTCTCACCCATCTTCAGGAGATCACGCAGATTCTGGATGGCAGGAGGAATGCTCTCTAAGAAATGCTTCTTGCGTTCGAAATATCCCCTGAAACCATAAGCGCCCAATACCTGAAGGGTGCGGAAAAGAACAAAGAGACTCAGGCGATTGACGAAATGACGGACAGATGGGACTTCCGTATAGTTCTTGAGCGACTGGTAATATTCCCATACCAGTTCACGTCTCAACTTGAATGAATATTTCGCAGATGCCTGCCAGAGGAAAGAAGCCAAATCATAATAGAACGGCCCCTTACGACCACCCTGGAAGTCAATAAAGTATGGATTACCTTCTTTGTCAAGCATGATGTTGCGCGCCTGGAAATCACGATAGAGAAAACAGTCCATCGGTTCAGAAGTCAGGTCCTTGGCAAAAAGTCGGAAGTTAGCTTCCAGTTTCAGTTCATGGAAATCCAGATCAGTAGGTTTCAGAAAACAATACTTGAAATAATTCAGGTCGAAGAGCACGCTATCCACATCAAATTCCGGTTGCGGATAACAGTTCTCCCACTCCAGCCCACGTGCCCCACGCAATTGGATGTTAGGCAATTCACGTATCGTCTTGATCAGCAGAGCCTTTTCCTTCTGATTATATCTGCCACCCGCATCTCTACCACCCTTGATGGCATCAAAAAGTGACACATTACCTAAGTCGGTTTGAATATACCGGAGTTCATCATCGCTGACAGCTAAGATTTTCGGCACAGGCAATTGCCTGAGATTGAAATGATTAGCCAGATACACGAACGCATAATCCTCGTCACGGCTGGTACCGATGACGCCCACCACCGTTTCACCACTTTGCTGGGTAATACGGAAATACTGGCGATTACTCCCCTGCCCAGCCAACTTAACCACGTTGGCAGGTTCTTCGCCCTTCCATTGCTTATAGAGTTCTATTAACTTTTCCACCCTTGATTATTTCTATGTTATTTGATCAAAATTCACGCAAGAGCCAGTCCTGGGACTACTCGTCCTCGTCATTCTCTTGCAGTTTACGGCGCTTACGCTTATCATCTATTTGCTGGGCGAAATTATCCCCCACAAAAAGAATCAACAACACACCCAAAGTAGCAAGGAAAGAATTCAGAGAAGTCATTCCCAATGCAACCTTAGTAATATATATCAGTCCACCTATCACGATCAGGAAGACCAGCATTTTTTTCCAATCAATATTTCTCATGCTGCAAAGTTAATACTTTTTGCGGAAAACACAAAGGAAAACGAAAGAAAAGGGCACAAAAAAAAAATCGGATGTCTCACGACAACCGATTTCCAAAAAACAAACTACTTAAAAACTAATCTACTAAAACAAATCAAAAAAAATATCTTTGTCGGCTCAAAGCCGATACTTTTCTTTTCACGTTGCAAAGATACACAAAATATCAATAACGTGCAAGTATTTTTGCAGAAAAAATGCAGCAAAAAGTGCTAAAATAGTTAAAAACGGGGATAATTCGTAAGAATCACCCCCGTTTTGTTATTTGTAGTTTACATTTTAGCTATTTAAATACGGTATCCGATGTTTGATGCATCATCAACCGTAAAATGCAACTTTTGCAGAAAAATACATCTTGAGCAGAAAAATACGTCTTTTTCTGTCAGACACTGCTTTTTCTATCAGATGCTTTTTACATCATGCCGCCCATCCCTGGAGCTGCAGCTGGTGCAGCAGGAGCTGGCTCTGGTTTGTCAACCAACACGCACTCTGTAGTCAGGAAAAGACCAGCGATAGAAGCTGCATTCTCCAAAGCCACACGCTCTACCTTGGCAGGGTCAACGATACCAGCCTGGCGCATATCCTCGTAAACATCCTTGCGGGCATTGTAACCGAAGTCACCTTCACCCTCGCGTACTTTATTAACAACTACAGAACCCTCGCCACCTGCGTTAGCAACAATCTGACGGAGAGGCTCCTCGATAGCACGCTCAACGATGCGGATACCCGTAGTCTCATCAGCGTTATCACCCTTCATATCCTTCAAAGCCTCAAGAGCACGGATATAAGTAGTACCACCACCGGCAACGATACCTTCCTCGATAGCGGCACGGGTAGCGCAGAGTGCATCGTCAACACGATCCTTCTTCTCCTTCATTTCCACCTCAGAGTTGGCACCTACATAGAGGACAGCTACACCACCAGCGAGCTTAGCCAAACGCTCCTGAAGTTTCTCCTTGTCATAAGAAGACTTGGTATTCTCAATCTCGTTCTTGATCTGAGCCACACGATCCTGGATGTTAGCCTTCTCGCCATGGCCATTCACGATCGTAGTATTATCCTTGTTGACAGTAACCTTGTCAGCAGAACCGAGCATATCCAATGTAGCCTGTTCCAACTTCAAGCCCTTCTCCTCAGAAATAACAACACCACCAGTCAGGATAGCGATATCTTCCAACATAGCCTTGCGACGGTCGCCGAAACCAGGAGCCTTCACAGCACAGATCTTCAAACCGCCACGCAAACGGTTAACAACCAAAGTAGTCAAAGCCTCAGAATCAACATCCTCAGCGATAACCAACAAAGGACGACCGCTCTCAGCAGCAGGCTGGAGGATAGGCAAGAACTCCTTCAAGTTAGAGATCTTCTTATCATAGAGAAGGATGTATGGATTATCCATTACACACTCCATCTTGTCAGCGTCTGTCATGAAGTAACCGCTCAGATAACCACGGTCGAACTGCATACCCTCTACCACACCGATATTAGTATCACGGCTCTTGCTTTCCTCGATAGTAATCACACCATCCTTAGAAACCTTGCGCATAGCGTCAGCCAAGAGCTTACCAATCTCAGCATCATTGTTGGCAGAAACAGTAGCCACCTGCTCAATCTTATCGTAGTTATCATCTACCTGTTCAGCATGATCCTTGATGAAAGCAACGACAGCAGCCACAGCCTTGTCGATACCACGCTTCAAGTCCATAGGATTAGCACCAGCAGTAACGTTCTTCAAGCCCTCAGTCACGATAGCCTGAGTCAGAATAGTAGCAGTAGTAGTACCATCACCCGCATCATCACCAGTCTTGCTGGCAACACTCTTAACGAGCTGAGCACCAGTATTTTCAAACTTATTTTCCAACTCTACTTCCTTAGCAACGGTAACACCATCCTTAGTAATCTGAGGAGCACCAAACTTCTTTTCGATTACCACATTGCGTCCCTTAGGACCAAGAGTTACCTTCACTGCGTTAGCCAACTGATCGACACCCTTCTTCAAGAGGTCGCGAGCATCCATATTGTATTTAATATCTTTAGCCATAATATTTTCTTTCTAATTTAAATATCAGTAAAAAGCCCTTTTTACCTTTTTACTTTTTTACCTTTTTACCTTTAAAAAATTACTCTTCTACCACAGCGAGCACATCGCTTTGGCGCATCATCATATACTTCGTACCATCAAATTCGAGTTCAGTACCAGCATATTTTCCGTAAAGAACGGTATCGCCCTCTTTGAGAATCATCTCTTCATCCTTCGTACCCTTACCTGTAGCAATGATTTTACCACGCTGTGGTTTTTCCTTTGCTGTATCTGGGATAATGATTCCACCTACTTTTTCCTCGGCTGGTGCAGGAAGTACCAGCACTCTGTCTGCTAATGGTTTAATGTTCATGATTCTATATTTTTTAATTGTTATGACATATGATTGTGTTTACACCGGAATCAGAGTCCGATGCTTCACACCCACCACATATACGAAAAATGTGCCAAACCGGAAAGGCTGACACATTGACACTTATAGATACTGACATTTTTACATAAACGCTGCATATCTTTACTTTTTTCATAAATTTCAAGCATTTTATTTTTTCATTCGGGATATTCTTCTTAATTTTGCCATCGGAAAGAATCATACACATTATTAATATATATACATTTATATAATATACAGCAATAGAATTATGGATTACAATATGATAGGCACCGCATGGTCACTCCTTCCTCCGATCGTTGCCATTGCACTGGCTCTGAAAACGAAGGAGGTTTATTCTTCACTCTTCATCGGCATCATCTTAGGAGCCGTCGAATACTGCATATCTATGGGTACGGGCTTAGACGGATTTCTCGTCCATCTCACCAACCATACCGTCATAGAAGGAGATGAAACCAAAGGATACGGACTGATACATTGTCTCTCAGACCCATGGAATGTCGGCATCCTGATATTCCTGGTATTATTGGGATCCATCGTATCCCTGATGAACAAGGCTGGAGGTTCAGCAGCATTCGGCAGATGGGCATCCAAGCACGTGAAGACCAAGATGGGGGTTCAGGTAGCCACCATCCTGTTGGGCATACTCATCTTTATCGACGATTACTTCAACTGTCTCACGGTAGGTTCAGTGATGCGCCCTATCGCCGTTCGCAATGGCGTGACCAAGGAAAAATTAGCTTATCTCATCGACTCCACGGCAGCACCCGTCTGCATCATCTCCCCAATCTCCAGTTGGGCAGCAGCAGTTTCCGGTTTCGTTTCCGGAGGAGAAAACGGACTCGCCCTCTTCTGCAAAGCCATCCCCTTCAATTTCTATGCCTTCTTTACCATCCTCTTCATGTTTGGTATAGTCTGGTTAGGCTTCGACTTCAAGGCGATGAGCAAATACGATGCCCGACTGAAGGAATGGTATGAAAGAACCAATGGAGGAAAACTCGACGAAGTGAGCGGCACAAAACTGCACATCGTAGAACATGGTGTGGGAGCCAAAAAGGGCGAAGAGGCAACAGCCAGCAAAGGCTCCGTAGCCGACCTCGTGATACCGATAGTCCTGCTCATCATCTTTTGCATGACGGGCATGGTATATTCCGGAGGATACTTTGATGCAGCCAGCGCCAACTACCACCATTTCGTGGATGCCTTCGCCGCAAGCAATGCCTCCGTAGGACTTGTCATCGGTTCATTAGGCTCCTTCATCCTGACCATCATCCTCTTTGTATCCCGCAAGACATTAGCGTTTACCGATGCCATGAGTAGCCTCATCAAAGGCTTCGAGGCGATGGTACCAGCCATACTGATCCTTACATTGGCGTGGACGTTGAAGAGCATGACCGACTCATTGGGAGCAGCAGAATACGTATCAGGCGTAGTAGCCAACAGTGCAGCCGGACTGCAGCAACTCTTACCAGCCATCATCTTCATCGTGGCAGCATTCTTAGCCTTTGCCACAGGCACCTCATGGGGCACCTTCGGCATACTGATTCCAATCTGCATTGCAGTATTCCCAGCCGCCGAGCCGCTTCGCATCATCTCCATTTCTGCATGTATGGCAGGAGCAGTGTGTGGAGATCATATCTCCCCAATCTCCGACACCACCATCATGGCAAGTGCCGGCGCCGAGTGCAAGCATGTGCATCACGTATCCTCCCAGTTGCCTTATGCCCTCACGGTAGCCACGGTATCCTTCATCACCTTCCTGGTAGCAGGTTTCACCCAACAGTTGGGCATATTCGGCAGTGCTGTCGTATCATGGATATGCGGCATCAGCTTATTGGCAGGAGCCCTCTATGTATTGAAAAAGAAGTTCTAATCCCTTAACACCACACATCACTCCAGTCTCAACACCCCTTCAGCAAGCCGGTTCTCACCATACGTGAGGTGAAACTTATCGAGGAATTTCCGGGCGAACCAGCATGCTCTATTGAAGATGTGCTTTAATGAACTCTCATGATGCGCATCGTTAGGTGCTAATGATGCGCTTTTATAAGTGCTAATGATGCGCATCATTAAGGTGCATAAAAGCGCATCGTTAGGTTGCTCTAAAGAACGACATTCAACGACACACTTCGACAGTAACCATCTATATTTCCCTACACTCTCTGGATTTCATATATAATAAATAATTGCGACAATATGAAAATAAATTGGGAAAAGGAGGGGATTATCGGATTTTATTTGTATTTTTGCCATGTGATTCTGAATTCTAATTATTTTTTTTAGCAACTAAAAGATAAATTGTTATGAGAAAAAGATTACTACATTGGACACTGGCGATCGTCGCAGCTGTCCTGCCAGCCATTCCATCACTGGCACAAATTCCTGATGGATATTACAACTCGCTCAAAGGTAAGAAAGGAGCAGAACTGAAAACGGCCATATACAACATCATCAAAGACGCTAAGGTTCTTGAATATGGTAGTGGAAAGGGGCATACCTGGTGGGGATTCTGGGATACTGACCGGGATGAGCGTGGCTATTTCATCGACCGCTACTCTGCTGAGAAAGAATGGGTGAAATCTACTTCACAAGGTGCTGTGGGGGCAAGAATGAATATCGAACATTCCTTCCCGAAGAGCTGGTGGGGAGGTGCCAAAAGTCAGGCATACAAAGACCTCTACAACCTCATGCCTTGTGAGAGCAGAATTAATTCCACAAAAAGTAATTATCCCATGGGTGCCGTTGTGAGTGAAGACAAGGGTAATGGATGGACAAAGGTTGGAAAAGGCAATGATGGTCTGAAATATTGGGAACCTGCTAATCCTTGGAAAGGCGACTTTGCCCGTGGTTATATGTATATGGCAACCACCTACCAGAACTACAACTGGAGTGGCACCCAAGCGCATCAGATTCTACAGCAAGGTGCCTACCCTACCCTCCAACCATGGGCTTACCAGCTGTTTATCCAGTGGGCTAAGGGAGACAAGCCTGATGCTCTTGAGATAAAACGCAACGAGGATGTCTTTCAGATACAAGGCAACAGAAACCCATACGTGGATTTTCCTAACTTGATGGAATATGTATGGGGTGACAGTATCAACTATGCCTTCAATCCGGAAACAACCCTGAAATCCACCGACTATAAGGATGGTGAAGGTGGAGGCGGAGGTACCATCACTCCTTCTCCTGACGAACCTGATAACATCTACAGTGCCGACTTTACCAGTGGAAAAGGTGGCTGTACTGAAAAGATTGTTAAGAATGAAAGCAGTAACACCTCCATCTGGAAACAAGACAGTCAATATGGCTGGAAAGGAACTGCTTACTCAGATAGAAAGAACCATGTCGCAGATGCTTATCTTTACTTGCCGGAAATCGAGCTGACGGATTACAGACATGCCACCCTGACCATCAATCAGGCCATCAATTACGCCAAGGGACAGGCACTGAAATATCTCTCTGTTGAGGCAACAGTGATAGATTCGGAAACTGGCGAGGATATCGTCAGCAAATTACCTGACTTAGCTGTTCCGAGCAAAGATGGTTGGGATTTTGCAGACTATGACCTGGATCTGTCTCAATATTGTGGCGGCAAGGTGAAACTCGCTTTCCACTATACGAGCGATAACGAGATCGGTCCATACTGGGAAATCCAGAAACTGAATATCACCGGCACCAAGGTTTCTACTGGCATCCACACTCCTGTCATCACAACCGACAACCATGGGGAGATTGATTTCAGTCTGCCATACCAGATTTTCACCATCGATGGAAGACAGATGACATCCACCTCTGGAATGAAGGGTGTCGTGATCATCAAACAGGGAAATGCGACTCGCAAGTTGATCAGATACTAAACTGAAATATTAAATTCAGAAATGAAAAACTAAAGATAAAGCGTACTGAATGTGTAGCCAAAAGCTTTCATTTAGTACGCTTTTCCGTTAAAAGTTGCAAAATAGAAGAAAAAAGATTTCTCGAAATTTGCAATATTGGAAAAATTACAATATCTTTGCAAAGAAGTTAGGAATAAGATTATTAACTTTTAAACAGATACATTATGAAAGAATTAAAAGGAACAAAAACAGAGAAGAACTTACAGGAAGCATTCGCAGGTGAGTCACAGGCTCGTAACAAATATACATACTTTGCTTCCAAGGCAAAAAAAGATGGTTATGTTCAGATCGCTAACATCTTTGAGGAGACAGCAGCTAACGAGAAAGAGCATGCCAAGTTGTGGTTCAAGTATTTGGAGGGCGGTGCTATCCAGGATACAGAGAAGAACCTGGAAGCTGCTGCCAATGGTGAGCATGATGAGTGGACAGAAATGTATCCACGCATGGCAAAAGAGGCTCATGAGGAAGGTTTCGAGGAGATTGCAGCCAAGTTTGAAATGGTTGCTGAAATCGAGAAGCATCATGAGGAGCGTTATCGCAAACTCTTGAAGAATGTAAAGGACAAGCTCGTCTTCTCTCGTGATGGCGATTGCATCTGGCAGTGCTCTAACTGCGGCCATATCGTAGTTGGCAAGCAGGCTCCTGAGGTTTGCCCAGTTTGCAACCACCCTCAGAGCTACTTCCAGATTGAAGCACAGAATTATTAATATTCTTTAGCTCTATAAAAGGTCCCACAGATTTCACTGATTTACACAGTTTTTTATCTCATAAAGATTTGTGTAAATTTGTGAAATCTGTGGGATTTTATTAGCAAGAAATCTTTTCTAACATCAGTTCTATCAGTCTTGGAATACCATAGTCTTCTATTTCCTCCTCCTTGATCCAGATATAATCATCGGGAAGCTGGGGACGTGCTTCGGTTTCCAACAGGTAAAAGTCAGCAAAAAGAATGCGATGGGTCAAGACATGCTTCACATCCTGAGCCAGCAGCTGCAGGGCATCTACGTTTGACAAGTGAAGGTCTGCTGCAAGTTCTTTCTTAAAAGAAGAAAGCTTCGTGAGAGAAGTCGAAAACTTTGTGGAAGACAAAGAGGCCTGTGCGGAAGAAGGAGAGGCACAGGCTTCAGCGATATCTGAAGCATTGAAAGGTTCCCATAATCCTTGCCAAATATCTCCCTCTCCCCTACGATGAATGGCAGTCTCACCCTTACACCTTATATATATATAGGAAAGATGACGGGTCTTCACCTTCATGGTCTTTTGCTTGACAGGCAGTTCGGCTACCCGATTGGTTCGCATCGCCTCGCAGGTTTCAGCAAGTGGGCAAAGCAGACATTTCGGAGACTGAGGGGTGCACTGAATTGCGCCAAAATCCATCATCGCCTGATTATAGGATGCAACCAGAGATAAAGACGATTGAAAATCGGAAGCCGGAGAGAAAGACGAGAGAGAAACGGAAGCCTTTGATGAAGGCAACAGAGACTGCGCCAAGGCTGCAAACTCCTTTTTGCCCTGCGTGGAATTGATGGGAGTATCAATGCCAAAATACCGGGCAAGGACACGATAGACATTACCGTCCACCACAGCAGCCGGAATATCGAAAGCAAAGGAACCGATAGCAGCTGCCGTATAATCTCCCACACCCTTCAGTTGTTTGATGCCTTCAAGCGTATCAGGAAAATGACCGAGTGCCACAATCTGCTTAGCTGCCGTATGGAGATTCCGGGCACGGGAATAATAACCCAATCCCTGCCAAAGTTTCAGGACTTCATCCTCATGGGCAGCCGCCAAATCCTCCACAGTGGGATATTGAGCCATAAACCGCTCCCAATACTCCCACCCCTGGGCAATGCGGGTTTGCTGCAGGATAATCTCACTCAGCCAGATGGCATAAGGATCACGAGTCTCTCGCCAAGGCAACACCCTGCCGTTTTCACGAAACCAAGAAATTATAGTATTAGCAAATTCCATCCCTGCCTTTTTACTTTTTACTTTTTTACCTTTTTACTTTTTTACCTTTTTACTTTTTTACCTTTAAAACATTACTGTTCCGGATATTGCTCATAAATTTTCAGTTCGAACTCATTGGCAAGCGCATAGGCATGCTCCATGATGTCAGCAAGAATATGCTCATAGTTGACCCAAACCTTATCCTTGATGAAGAAATAAAACTCAATCGGGAGTCCGCACTGCGTGGCTTCCAAATGGCGCACCATCAGTGTGAGTTCCGTATTGATTTCCGGACGCTGGCGCAGATATTTCTCCATAAACTTACGGTAGAGTTGCAGATTGGTTGGGGCAAGAGCTGCCGGATTCTTCAGGTCTTCTATATCCTTGCCTTCCTGTCTGTCTTTCTCCAAAGCCTTCTGGAGAGATTCTTTCAGTTTGAAGGAATCTTCAGTTGCAAAATGCTTAGAAATCAACTTCTGTTTCAGCAAGTCATCTACCAGTCGGATGCTGCGGAAATCGAAGTAAACCAGGCGTTTCACCCGTCGTCCCCCACTATTCTGCATACCAATCCAGTTTTGGAAAGAACCATTCACCAAGGTGGTAGGAGAAATGGTGACGATGGTATTATCGAAGTTGCGCACCTTGACAGTAGTGAGCGACATTTCCTCCACGATACCGTTGGCATCCACCGACTTCACCGTAATCCAGTCGCCCTTATGGAGCATATCGTTGCTCGTAAGACGGACACCAGAAGCCAAACCCGTAATCGTATCCTTGAAAACCAGCATGAGGACTGCAGAAGTGGCACCCAATCCAGCAAATAAGGTAAGCGGACTCTTGCCCAACAGGATGGCCACCACCACGACACCTGCTACAAAGAGCATGAGAACCCTGAGCACGCCACAGAAAGTATGAAAATACTGTTGAGCAGAGGACCGGCGATCCTTGGCATCTTCCAGTCCTTTGAAAGACCCGATGAAAACCAGGACGGTTCTCACAGACATCACCACGATATAGATGCCCGTAGCTCTTTCGAGGATTTCCTTGAAAATCGGATATTCCAGATAGATGAGTGGCATGAGCGACCAGATGACGACAGCCGGCACAATATGGCAAGCCGAGTTGAGTACCTTCTTATTGAAAAGCACATCATCCCAGGAAGCCTCCGTCTTCTCCGTAATCTTGGAGATAAGCGGCACGAGAATCTTACGGCAAAGGAAATCGCTTATAATTGCCAGCAGAATAGCGGTAACTGTAAGCAACAGATGGCGGAGAACGGGTACAGAATCGCCCGAAACACCAGCCCACACCATCATTTCATCCACTAATTTACGAATTTCTTCCATATATCAAGTCTTTACGGTTGGCACAGCAACTCACACACCTTATCTGCAAAAGAGCGGGCATTATTGCTATGCATAATACCATTATTGAGAATCGAGAAGCAAAGATCGTGGCCATTTGCCGCCTTGCAGTAACCGGCAAGACCGATGACACCTGTCACCGTGCCCGTCTTGGCCTTCACATTGCCATGAGCAAAACCGGAGCGCATTCTCCTCTTCAAAGTACCATCCACACCAGCAATTGGCAAGGACTGTTTGAGATGCGGCAGGATGTTCTCGTCCTGGTAAGCATAGCGAAGGAGCTTGACCTCCAGTTCGGCAGAAACATAGTTGTAGAGAGAAAGACCGGAGCCATCCGCAAACTTATATCGGGCAGGATCAAGTCCAATCTTTCTAACCAGCTGGCGCTGCACATTTCTGGCACTCTTGGCACTTGCCGGACGGTTACCCGTAGAAGATGCAATCTGATAATACATGCTTTCGGCATAGAGATTATCACTGTCTTTCATCATCTTATGCAAAATCTGGTCCATGGTATGGAAACGGGTACAGATGGTGAAAGCACTTGCCGGACAGCGCTTCACGGAAGTTCCGGAACCGGCATAGAAGATACCAGCGTCCTTCAGCTTGGCGAGAAATCTTTCCATGAAAATATCCTTGCGTCCGAAAACCAATGGGGATAGCACGGGATTATCATCATCCCAGCACCAACCTTCGCCCAACAGGTCTTCGTCCTTCATCGAGCGGTCGGCATAGATGCTGCCCTGAATACTATCCACGCCCATATCTTTGAGACTGGTGACAAAGGCGGTCATATCATCATTATTGAAACGAGGGTCCATACCACCGATGCAATACACATCGCCCTTGAGTACCCCATTATCAATCGTGCCCGTATATTTCAGGGTCGTTTTAAACTGGTAAGAACCACCCAACTTATCGAGCGCTGTAATCGCCGTCACGAGTTTCATGGTGCTGGCAGGACGCATCAGTTGGCGCTCACGGAAGCGGTAGATGCAGGAATCAGTCTCCAGGTCCCAAACCATGATACCCACCTGAGAAGTTTCAAACATTTTGCTCTTGAGGAGTTTGTCAAGTCCCACCTTCACGGTTTCCGTCCAAGACAATCGCAAAGTATCAGCAGCAATTGTCTCCACCATCGCAGAGTCTGCCACAGCAGAATCTTCACTATCCTCCACTACCTCCTCATCCTGCTCAGGATTCGCATCATTTACCAGAACGTCCTGATTCTCCTGATTTTTTACAATTTGAGCCTGCATATTGGGGAGACAGAGCGTCATCACCATCAGAAGACTCATCGCATATTTTATCATCTTATTCATTTCTAATTTTTCAATTTTCATTTGTCATTTCTCATTTTTTATTCTTTTCTCGATTTCCCGGATAAAACTTTCCTCATTATCAGGCTGCAGACTGACCAGTTTGTTAGCTCCCACCTGAATGACGAGAGCATGGTCGAGCCCCCAACACGTCTTCATAGGTTCCACGCTGACAATATCGCACACTGGAATGGTCTGGTTTCGGGAGAATCGCCCCTCATTGATGACGATGAAATCCATTTCCTCATCCCGGTCGATAGGTTGCACCCTTCGGAAAGTATAAGTTGTATTCAGAATGCGCTCGATCATGCCCACAATGACGATGGCGAGCAGGATGCCGATGATAGCCACCTTCACCCAGAAGAAATAACCGGTGAGAAGCGCAAATACCGCCACGCCACATTTGGCAGGAACCGAAAAACGCTTATGAAAAGTTCTGTCTGTCATACCTTATTATATATATGTTAAGTCACCCCGAAGCCACCAATTAGCACCTCACAAGGGTTTATATTTACAAAAAACACTGCAAAATTACAAAAAATCCGTCTCTTATTACTCATTTTAAAGATAAATTATTACTTTTGCAACGAATTAAGGTTTCATCCCTTACAATCTTAAGGGAAGTGCAGGGTAAAACCATCGCAAAATGAAATAAAAATGAAGACTCTATTCCATAGGAATAAGAGATAAATTGATAAAATAAACTCAAATGGTTTATAAGTATGATTTTCTGATTATCGGTGCAGGAGTTGCCGGTATGAGTTACGCCCTGAAAGTAGCCAGAGCGAAAAAAGGTAAAGTGTGCATGATTTGCAAGACCTCTCTCGACGAGGCCAACACTTCATTTGCACAAGGTGGTGTCGCATCAGTTACCAACCTGGAGGTGGATAACTTCGACAAGCACATCCAGGATACAATGATTGCTGGTGACTACATCAGTGACTACAAAGCAGTTAAACAGGTTGTTACCAAGGCACCAGAACAGATCAAGGAACTGGTGGAATGGGGAGTCAACTTCGACAAGCAGCAGGACGGCAAGTTCGACCTTCACCGTGAGGGCGGACACAGCGAGTTCCGCATCCTCCATCACGCCGACGATACGGGTGCTGAAATCCAGAGAGGACTGATGGAAGCCGTACGCAACAACCCAGACATCGACATCAAGGAGAACCACTTCGCTGTGGAGATTATCACCCAGCACCACTTGGGCGCACGCGTTACCCGTCGCACTCCTTACATCAACTGCTACGGAGCCTACGTCCTCAATCCTGATACCCAGAAAGTAGATACCTATCTCAGCAAGGTGACTGTGATGTGTACAGGTGGTTGCGGTGCGGTCTATCAGACCACAACCAACCCAATCATTGCCACAGGCGATGGTGAGGCGATGGTCTATCGTGCCAAGGGAACAGTTGCCGATATGGAGTTTGTACAGTTCCACCCTACTGCCCTCTTTCATCCGGGAGAAACTCATCCTGCGTTCCTCATCACAGAGGCCATGCGTGGCTACGGCGGTATTCTCCGTTTGCCTAACGGCGAGAGTTTCATGGAGAAATATGATGAGCGCCTGAGCCTTGCCCCTCGTGACATCGTGGCTCGTGCCATCGATAAGGAGATGAAGATTCACGGTCTTGACCATGTTTGTCTCGATGTGACCCATAAGAATCCAGAGGAGACCAAGCATCACTTCCCTAACATCTATGCAAAGTGTCTCAGCATCGGCATTGATATTACGAAGGATTATATTCCTGTTCGTCCTGCAGCCCACTACATGTGTGGCGGTATCAAAGTAGATCTGAACGGTTGTTCCAGCATCAACCGCCTCTATGCTTTAGGCGAATGCTCCTGCACAGGTCTTCATGGCGGCAACCGACTGGCGAGCAACTCACTCATCGAGGCCGTCGTTTATGCAGATACAGCAGCCAAGCACAGTATTGAACATGTGGATGAATACGACTTCAACGACAAGGTGCCTGAATGGAATGATGAGGGTACCATGACCAATGAGGAGAAGGTGCTCATCACCCAGAGTATCAAGGAAGTGGGCGAATGCATGAGCAACTATGTGGGAATCGTGAGAAGTGACCTGCGCCTGAAGCGTGCCTGGGATCGTCTCGACCTGTTGTATGAAGAGACTGAAAACCTCTTCAAGCGTGTGAAGGTAAGCAAGGATCTCTGCGAGTTGCGCAACATGATCAATGTAGGTTACCTCATCACCCGTATGGCCATCGAGCGCAAGGAAAGTCGCGGTCTTCACTATACCATCGACTATCCGGTTCATGCCTACGACAAGAAATAAAGATTTGATAATCAGCAAAACTTTTAAATATTTGTGCTCCCCGCATGGGAGCTATTCAACCAACAAAGGGCTGGAGCTTCATCGCTACCAGCCCTTTCGTTTTTTCATAGTTTTTATTCATCGGGATTTTTCATCGGAGTTTTTTTGTCACGCAGATTTCGCAGATGACAAAAAACGTGAATAATCCGATGAAGAAAAAGTCCGATGAAGAAAGATCTATCTCGTCAAGGAGAACTTGATGCTCAGACCGAAGTCTTGTGTCGTCGTCGGATAACTGCTGCTTGAAAGCAGAGGCGTATTCGTCTGACGATCGTAGTAGAAACTCATGGTGAGCATCTTACTCAAGGTATAGTCGGCAGAGAAACTCAACTTCAATGCATTATTGCCGCTGCTGGCACTGCTCATCATGGAGGCAATGTCTCTTACGATGGCAGCCTGCTTGCGGAAACTGAAGTCCAAGCGCAGGTTCAGGTCATGGTTGGTGCCATAAGAATTGCTATTGGAAGAATTCTTCTGCTTGTCAGCCGAACCTTTACCCTTACTCTTGACAGCCTTACGCTTACCTCCCATTCCGAAGAGATGGAAATTGTTCATGCGATAGCCCATTCCTATCACCCAGTCCTTGCTCACAGCCTCATTGAGCTGAATACTTGTCATACTGAGGTTCATCACGCGCGTCTGGCGATATTCACCCTTCAGCGTCATATTATTATTGAATGTCAGATCAAGTCCCAACAATGGCGAGAAAGCCTCATTGATACTCACCTGCGAAACATTGAACATGCTGCTTGGTGAAGGATTGCCGGTAGTGGCATCCTCGATGAAGCCCAAACCATTCATATACTCCTGGAAGGTGCTGTAACTGTTGTAGCTTCCAACGGCGAACACACTCTTATAGGAATGATTGATATTCACACTTTTGAAGTGGTCGCGGAACCAAGGCAACTTACCTAATCCACTATACTTAACAGTCCAGTTAGGCAGCAATCGGCTCAAAGCCGGGAAGATGGAGAGCGACTTGCCACCCATGCTGGTATAAGCATTGAGGAAGGCAGGCACCATCACATCAGCACTATACTGGTTGACAGGTGTACGGGAAGCATCAAACTTGCCGCCAGCGAGACTGGAACCAGCAGGATAAATCATTCCAGCGTATTGCTGTTCCACCCGATTGCGGAAGTTCTGCAGAGAGCCCACGAACTTTTCGAAGGTCTTGCTGCGGTAACCACTGTTAGCATCTCCCATTCCCTCGAAAGCAGAACCAATAGAGATGGTAGTCATTTGGAAGCTTCCGCTCTGGGTAGTAGGAGTTCCCTCATACATATACTGTATGCTCTTCTGCGTGGTCATGGTACGCATGGCATTCAGGTCAATCTTCAAGTTCTTCACAGGTTCCAGCGTCATACGAATCTGGAGATCTTCCGTTTTGCTCGTAGCAGCAGGAGTAGCGATGGAATCGTTGAGCAACAACCAGTCGTGCTCTCTTGCCTTCTCGATGTAACTGTCGCCGACAAAACCGAAGGCGAAATCCAGACCCGGCGACATGATGCCCTGTTTGGTTTGTCCAAAAGCATCACCGATCGTAGGCAGGAAGCCTGGCAACGTGAGCTGGTAGTTGTTGCGATAACTGAAGCTCACATTTCTTGCCATCATTGCCACACGGGAAATAGCCTGCATGGTCTTGTACCAAGCCTTCTTCTCCAGCGGAGCCTTCGGAAGCACATTCACCTTCAACTTCGTAGCAGAATCCACCTTAGAAGTAATGCGGATTGTGTTATTATCCAACACCTTATATTTCAAGTGGAAGGCCTTTCCATCCTCAGTCTTAGCCGAGACAATCAGACGCTTCGTATTCTTACCGTGCTTTACGTCCACATATTTTTTCTTCGAATCATCCTTTTTGGAATCATCCTTCTTGGACTTATCCTTTTTAGACTTCTTAGACTTTTCAGCATTCTTTGTTTCAGCCTCATCTCCAGGAGCCTCAGTCTTTTCCCCGGCAACCTCATCCTTCTCTTTTTTCAAGTCTTTAGCATCAGCTAATAAAGGCAGGAGGGTGATTTCCTGTTCGAAGGATCTCTTGTTGAGCGGCAATCGCTTCTTCTGCTCCTGAGCTTTCTTGTTATTCTTGCTTGTCCACTCCTTCACAGCCTCCTCAGGATCCTTGCCAGCATCAATTGCCTCCTGGCGAACCTTAGCCAATTCCTGTTTGCGCTTCTGCGCCTCCTGTTTAGCCTTTTCCTTCTCCTGCTTCTTTTTCTGAATCTGCGAGCGGGAAGGTTCCTTGTCAAACTTATGGTTGGCAGCCTTGAGGAATGGTACATGATTGTAGAGTTTCACCAGATTGAACGTACCATTGAGGTTTAAACTGCGATTGGTGTTGATGGTATTTCCATACGAAACACCGTCCTCATCCTCCGTACCCTTGTTCCAGGAATAGGTGGAATTGTAGGAAGCATCGGCATTAACCCAGTCGAAGATTGGAATCAGATTGAGCGGCAACTGGTAGGAAGCCGTAAAGGTCTGATTATAATCCAATGGTGCTCCCCAGTGCTTGATGCTGGTCCAAACAGAATCTTTCCAGGCATGGTACTGGTCAGCATAGAGGTCCTTATTGATTGGGGTATAAGGTTCCTCTATCTGAGCATGAGTGGCACTCTGGAAGTTCATGTGCAGGTTCTTGGTCAAGTCCCAGCGCATAGAGAACTCACGGTTCCAGAGGAACTGTTCGCTGAACGACAGAGGTAACTGTGAATTCTCCGTCGATTCCATATCGCGTTCCTGCAACTCATAATAATTGCGGGTCATCTCCGTATTGAACGCCACATTCTGCGGCAGCCAGTTCAGTCCGAAACGCTTCAGGATATCGAGCCACTTGCTCTTGTTCTTCAACTTTTTGAAAGGTTCCCATGACTTATAGACCGGAGTCCAGGAATAGTCGAGCGAACCGCGCCAGTTGTCTTCATTCTCATAAACCGTAGTCTCACCCTGCGTATGCTGGTGGGAATGACTGTAGGAGAACGAGAAGTTGGCAGGGTCGTAAGGCATCGGATGGCGCTTGGTGGCAATTCCGACACGGGCATTAGAGATGGAGAAGTTGGTATTCACCACCTTCGTCACGGCAATATTCTCGATAGAATCCCGCTCAGCCTTGGAGCCAGTGGCATCCAGTGCATCCTGAAGTTCCATATCCGTATCCAGCGGATTGTATTTCGGTGAAGTCTTCTCTTTGGTCACACTATAATATAAAGGTATGCTCACCTTTGCTTTGTCAGGGAAGAACTTACCCATTTCCAAGCTCGTAGTCACGCTGTACGAACCATAACTGTCAGTACTGCGACTTGCCACCTTGTCTTCCAGTCCACCGAATCCCTCGCTGGTATAACGGCCGGTGGCATTGACACTACCCCAGTCAGACAACTGTACATTCAGATTGGCATTCGCAGCCCATCCGCCCTTGTTGTTATGTTCCAGAAGTCGGAGTTCGTTGACCCAGACTTCACCGCTCTTCACATCACCGGAGTTGTTGCGAATACCGATCATCATGGTCTTCACTTCACCCAAAGTAGGATTACCCACCAAGGTCATCTTGTTGTTCGGATGATTGCTGTCATAAGCCACGAAAGGCTGCGAGAACGAAGCCATGCCCATTGCCTTGGCCTTGTTGCGCTCCTTCTTCAGGGCGGTGAACACACTCATCTGGATATCGAGCATATTTTCCTCAGGCCATACAGCCTTGCAGTCTTCCAATGAACGGCGACTGTACTTGCCTTCCGGAGTCAACTTCAGCGGAATCTCATACTCATAATAGTTGTTCTTATAGTCATTACCCAGACGGATGAACACAGAGAGCTGGTTGTCTCTCAGGTCGGTGGTGTTCTGAGCCAGTGCATTGGCATGGGTAAACATCTGGATGCGCTTGTACTGTCGCAGGTCGAGGGTGGTGTTCTTGTAAACCGCCTTAGCCTCACCGGAACTCAGATTCTTGACCACAAGGCTCAACGCCTGCTCATTCTCCTCCACCAACTGAGGTTGTGAAGGGTCCTGACCACGACGGATGCCAGGAGGAAGCACATAGTTGACCGGAGTCTTCTCGGCATTTTCCTCAATGCTCACCGCACTTGCTTCCAGTGTACCACCATTAGCAGCACCGAGCGGCTGGTCGTAAGTACGCCAAGTGCCACGTACCAGATCCAGGGTTCCGAAACGCATCACGATAGGCTTCTCAAAATTGGTAAGGAACATACGCATGAAGCGGATGCTGGAGAAGTCATTGATATTTCCCACCTTCGATTCATACTGATCTACCGGGATACGGAACTGGTACCAGGTGACCGTCTCATTCTTCGTTCCATTAGGCAAACTTGGTGTATATTCCCGTTTGTCAACAATATAGTTCTTACCCACCACGAGGTCTTCCGGACGGATGCTGACATGATACTGGAAATACTTCTCATATTCATTGAGGGTGTAGTCCTGGTTGATATCTTCCACATCCGGTGTAGATTTATAGGAAGTATCATAGCTCTCAGTACGGCTGTCGCTATCCGGAGAGTTACCCTGCGGATTGTTGATGAATTTGTAGCGGTACAAGATAGGAGCCTGCATCTGATCCCAGTCAGAACCACGGTAATAGTGATAATCATCACGGGCAGGGTCAGCAAAGATACTGTCGAAAACCGCCTGATTGACCTTGCCCTGTATCTGGTCGAGGTAGGCGCTGCGATAGAATTCCTGTTCCTCCGCATCAGTGAGTCCGTTGAAACCCACATCCTGCAAGGCACGGCTTCCACTGGTTGTGGCAAAGGCATAAGTAACCGTACTCTGCGTAGGGATCTTACCCCACTGAGAGTAGGTAAAACTGTTGCTGCCATCCACAGGCATTCCGCTCTCATAGAATTTCTTTCCATCACGGAGAATATCCTCACTGATTTCTCCTAAGTTAATATAGAAATCACCGCCATAAAGACGGGCATCAGGCTGCTGATTGCTATAGATGAATGGGTCCAGCATCCAGAATTCGATATATTCCACATTCGCCTGCTCGAAGTCATTCGTATCCAACTTGCGCATCATACCACCCCAGTGCTTCTGAGGATTGGCAAGAGTACCATCCGCCTGGAGATCCGCCACATTGAAGTTGTACGGACCGCGCTCATTCGGATAGAAGGCAATGTTCATCGCATTCACCGTACTCGTCTCCGTACTGTAAGTCTGTTGCTGACGAAGTGGGAACAACTCTCTCATGTAAATGGCTCTCACATAGTGATTGCTCAGCTGGTTGAGGTCGCTCTTGATATGTCCTGGAGTCAACGTACTACCCTTTCTGTTGAAAAGCGGGTCGATTGTGTACCAGGCCATCTGGCTTCTGTTGAATCCACTTGTCAATCCCGTCTTGTCCTTATTTTCAGGGAACATGGAAGGAACGCTGGAGAGGAACCAAGAGGTAGGAGTCATCACATCAATACTGCTCTTGGTGGACTCGAAATCATCCAGATAAGAAGCGTTATCCTGCGTTCCGCTCGCCTGTCCGGCAATCAGTTGGGCAAACTCTCCAGTAAAGGAAATCTGCGATGGTTGAGTAAGATGCAGGAACGGAATCTTGTCGAGCACATTCGTCAGCCACTGACTTTCCTTCTTCCAGTTGATGTTGATACCCCAGAGGGTATTCTTCACCGGTTCTTCTCCCATAGCCACCTTGGTGAGGAGCGGCTGTTCACTCAAATGCTGGAACGTACCGCTCAGTTGGAAATTCTTCGAGAAGTCGTATTCCCAGTTGAGTCCAAACATCGTCTTTCGCATCATACCATAGTCGGTATTGCTTTCAAGCGAAACGTTGACAGGTGTTCCTGCATCGATGATGCTCTGATTGAGAATCGTCACTTCACCGGCATTGTAATCTACAGAATAGTCAGAACCTTCGGTGAGCGTAACACCACCGGCAGTCACCATCACCGAACCCTGCGGAACATTGTATGCTCCGAGAGAAATGACATTGGAAGAAGAACCCTTGAACTGGCCCACCAGCAGGTACTTGTTCTTCTCGGCTATCTGTTTGGCTACCGTCTTCGTACTGTCATAAAGAGCCGTAAAGGCATATTTCTCCGCCTGTTCAGCAGCCACGCCCTTACTCTTCAGATATTCGTACATATAACTACCGAAAGGTTCTACTTTAGGAATGAAGACGCTTCCGTTGGAAACCGTATAACCCTCTACGTAGTCGTAGTAACCATTGCTATGAGCATTGTTATTATTGTCAAGACGGTCGGCTCCCAATACCTTGATGAGTGGCGTCTGCTTCACTTGCTTTTCAGGGATATAGGTGATATAAACACCCGTCGTATCGCTCTGGAATTTCACGTCGAGTCTGAACTTTTCCTTCTCTATCTGGGAAGCTAAGTTATAGACGTTTTTCATCATCAGTTTCCAGTTGCCCTGCTGCGGATTGTTGCTGGTATTCTTGAGAGATTTCACGAAGAGACCCTGCTTGGTGTCAGTAACGTCGCTGGCAAACTCACCCACCTGATAAGTGACACCACCATACGTATATTCGTATGCCACTGCCAGAACCTGGTCGGTCTGCAACTGGTTTCGCAAGGAAATATAACCCATCGCTGTATTCACCGTATATTCCGATGAATTCAGAAGACGCGCATTCTCCAACTTTTCAAAATCATTACCACCGACAAGTCCAGCACCTTCCAGCGTAGAAGAAGTCTGATTCGCATCACGGGCAGCACTGTACTGGTTGACCATTGCATCATACTCTGTATTCGCCTTGTTGGCTGGTACCATGGTTCCTCCCACAGCCCACATCGGATTGCTTACCTTCTCGTTTTCACCCAAGTCGGTAAGCGCCACGATGTTTCTCGTATTCTCAGACGAACCCGTCTTATTGGTAACCCAAACCTCCACGCGGTTGATGGTAATACCGGTAGTAAGATTAGGCAATTTCTGCATCCATCCATCATAATGATTGCGGAAGTATTCGGAAAGGAAGAAGTGCTTGTTCTCCTCATAGTCGGTCACGTTCTTTTCAAAAGGCGTAAGCTGCACGCCGCCCTTAGAGGAAACACTCTTGGACGAAGATTTCTTCTGGGAAATGACGGTTTGCAACTTGAGTTTACCAAACTGCATATCAGTACGGAAACCGAAAAGACTGCTGGCTCCACGAATGAGTGACGAGTTGGAAGGAAAAGACACATTACCCGCCTCCACGAGTTTGATGATTTCATCTTCCTTGCCATCGTACTTGAGCTTCATATTCTGAGCATCATAATCGAAAGTAGCATCCGTGTTGTAGTTCAAGTTCATATTGACCTTATCACCGACACGACCATTGACATTGAGATTGATTTTCTCATCGAAATCCATCATCGTCGTCTTGCGGTTTCGGATAGGAAGCGAAGGATTATCCACATTCTTTTTCTTCACACCAAACTTCAATTCGGCCGTACCCTGCGTTTTCACACGAATACCACCCGGACCGAAAATCTTCTCAGCCGGTCCTAAATCAAAGTGCATATCCGTAAAGTCGAATTTCTCCTTACCCTTAGCCTTGAAGATTTCATCATTCTGCTTACGGTAATAGGCATTACGTTCCTGCATCTCGCTCCAGACGAGATACTCCTTCGGGGTAAGCATGATAGGCGCAGTTATCCAAGTATTCCCGAGCCGATTACCAATCACATATCGGTCGAGCGTATCATTATACTCCACCTGGTACTTCATGTTGTCAGGGCGCTGCAGGTCGAGCGGACTTTGGTAAAGGTCGCTGAGGGTAATCGGTTGGGTGCGCTGCACAGGCCAACGGGGGTGCAGCAGACTGTCAGGAACAGAATCCTCATCAGAAAGAATTGGCTGTGCTGTGATTCCATTCTTCGCAGCCGCTCCATTCCTTGAATTTTGTGTATTTTGTCGATTCTGAGAGCCCTGTTTTTTTTGCCGCGAGATGTCAGACTGCTGGTTTCCGTTGCGCGTTCTGTCATCTTGAAGGTACGGCAAGCCGATGGCATTGCCAATGACTGAAGTCAAGAGCAATGCCATCAACAAATATGCGTATTTTATATTTCTTATTCTAAACATCAAAAAACTGTCGTGAAAATTATTTAATCTGCTTCAAGGCCAACTTGATCACTTCCTCCACCTTGAGATCAGGTTTCGCTTTCAGGATTTCTATGACCACCTTAGCGGAAGGAGCCGGAGAGAATCCAAGCATGGTAAGCGCACTCACTGCCTCATCCTTCACATCATTGTTGACCATATCCACATTACCTCCATTGGCAGGTAATTCATTGGCAATACCCAAAGACACAATTTTGTCCCTGAGGTCAATAATGATACGTTGTGCCGTTTTCAGTCCGATGCCTTTCACGCTTTTCAGTATTTTCTCATCTCCAGAGGAAATCACATTGCAGAGTTCAGAAGGAGACAAGGAGGAAAGAATCATCCTCGCAGTATTAGCACCCACTCCCGACACAGTGATGAGCAGGCGATAAAGTTCCCTTTCCTGTTTGCTGGCAAAGCCGAAAAGAGTATAGGAATCATCTCTTCCACCTGCCACCAGTACTTCATGTACATAGAGTTTCACCGTTGCTTTTCCCTGAATAGCCGTATAAGTATTCAGTGATATATTAAGTCCATATCCTACCCCAGCAGTTTCCAGAACAGCCATGGTAGGAGTCAAGTCTGTCAGTTCTCCCTTGATATATTCTATCATCTTTATGCTATTTTTATTTTACGCTACTTTATTTTTGCAATATTATTTTTGCTATCATTCAATACATCTCGGAACAATTCCCCCAAAACAGGGAATTATCATAAATAACAGAGAATCTATCCATTAAATATCAGAGAATCTATTAAATATATTTAATAAACGGAGAATCAGGGAAAATATTGCCACAAAAAGTATTTTATTACCAAATATCACTAAAAAAGAAAGGATGTGGTATCAATCAAATCCTATACACACTGAAAAATCCCACAGATTTCACCGATTTACACAGATCTTTTTGAAGCCAAAAAATAAATTTGTGTAAATCGGTGAAGTCTGTGGGACTATGTATTTTATTTTAAGAGAAGGGGTTTATGATTTCTTCTTAGAAGTCTTTTTGGATTTCTTTGCTTTCGCTTGAGACTCTTTCGCTTTGGTTCCCTTCTCAGGACTTGTCAAAGCCTCATATACAATACCAGCCAATTTCTCAGCACCCTTGGCATTCGGATGAATACCATCACCCAACATCATATTGCTGAATGTAAATTGGGAATGGAGGTCGAGATAATGACACTTATTCTTCTTTGCCAACTTCTGCAACACAGGAATCTCACCATTCACGATTACACTATCATTGATGGTCCAACTGCCCTTGAAAGCAGGAATTGGAGAACAAAGATAAATCTCTGGACGACTTGGCAATGCCTTCAAAGTGTCTATCATCGCCTGCATACTCTGACTATATTCCTCTGCTCCATGCGCCCAATTATGAGTCTTGGAGTCATTGGTGCCCAACTTGATCACTACGATATTAGGCAAGAAAGCCTGCGCATCCTTCCAAGCTAACTCCTTCATGTATGGAATATCACCCTTGTTCATCATCGTACGGGCAGACACACCAAAGTTTTTTACCTCATAATCTGCTCCCAACTTCTTCTGCAACTGGGCAGGATAGCCTTTATCCTCCGCATTCATAATACCAAATCCATCCGTAATCGAATTGCCGATACATGCCACACGGACAGCATTTTCTTTAGGAGCCTTAAAGCTCTGCAACCACGCCGTCAGATCTGCAAGCATCTGGTCGTGATGCTTGAAATTGCTGCGGAATCCCCAACCATGACCGCCAGTTGGATAGACATGCAGTTCACAATCGTTTCCTGCCTGATGCATACGGGTATAATAAGCCACGCCATTGGTAACAGGAGGAACCACATTGTCGTCATTCGACATCAGGAGAATCGCACGAGGTGTCAGATGACCACGAACAGCCTTGTCATTAGACCATTCTTCAACCAACTTAGGATTAGACTTGCGCTCATCACCCAGGAAATTGACACAAGAACCTTTATGAGTAATGCGCTCATCCATCGAGATAACCGGATAGAAGAGTATAGAAAAATCAGGACGAGCAGCATATTCTGCATGCGTACTGACAGAAGAAGCAAGATGACCACCAGCAGAGAATCCCATAATACCTACATCCTGAGGATTTATATGCCATACAGATGCGCTATCTCTTACCGTACGGATAGCCTGACAAGCATCTCCCAAAGGAATATTTCTATTTCCATTAGGCATGCGATATTTTAATACAAAAAAGGCAATGCCCTGTTTGTTGAAGAACTCAGCCCACTGATGTCCCTCATGATCCATTGCTAAGTGAGAATAACCACCACCAGGACAATCTACGACTGCTCGACCTGTAGGATTCTGAGGAAGATAACAGGTGAGTTCACTTTTACCATCTGCACTGTTTTTCAGTACAAATTTACGGGCTGTTGACTGAGCTGACAGATTGATGACCGCCAGCATCATAGCACAAAACGCAAATAACTTTTTCATTGATTTATCATTGATTAGGTTTACATTTCATCTTTTGTGTGCAAAGTTACGTAATTTTCGGCTAACACAACGCTTTATTTTCATCATTTTTTGGTTATTTCGTACAAATAACTTTGTCGTTTGTTTCTTTTTTACTAAATTTGCAGAAAATTCTGAACTATAACGTAAAAAGTCGTGATTATGAAACAATTTTTCAAGAATGTAGCAGCCACCATTGTTGGCCTTTTTGCCTTTTGCCTCATCTTAGGCATTTTCGGCTTCATCAGTCTCATCGGCATGATTGCTTCCAGCAATAATACCCCTACTATCAAAGACAAATCGGTCATGGTGCTCACGCTACAAGGGGAAATCATCGACAGAGCAGAAAACAATTGGTTGGGGCAGATTACCGGCAACCAGTTCAACACGCTCGGTATGAACGAAATACTTTCTGCCATCAAGAAAGCCAAGACAGAAGAAAAGATAAAAGGAATCTATCTGGAAGCTGGTGTCTTACAGGCTGACTATGCCACAATCCAGGAAATACGCAATGCACTCGCTGATTTCAAGAAGAGCGGCAAATGGATTATTGCTTACGGCGACGCCTTCTCACAAGGCAGCTACTATTTAGCTTCCGTTGCCAACCAGGTTTATGTAAACCCAGAAGGTAATGTAGATTGGCACGGAATCTCATCTCAACCACAATATATCAAGGATGTGGCTGCCAAGTTTGGCGTCCATTTCACGGTGGTAAAAGTGGGTAAATATAAAAGTTTTACGGAAACCTACACCGAGGATAAGATGAGCGACGCCAACCGTGAGCAGGTTTCACGCTATATCAACGGACTCTGGCAACAGATGCTGACGGATGTTTCCAACAGTAGAAAAATCAGCAAGGACTCACTCAATCACTATGCTGACGGACTCATGGTGTTCGACGACAGCAAACTCCTGAAATCACGTAAATTCGTGGATGGTTTCTGCTATTATGATGAGATCAGGAATATCGTAAAGAAGCAACTCGGTCTGAAAGCAGACCAGAAGATAGCTCAGGTTTCCATGAAAGATGTCAACGCTGCTATCAATGACAACAATATGATGGGCGACAAAATCGCAGTCTATTACTGTCAGGGTAGCATCGTGAGAATGGCTACTCCAAGTATTTATGGAGACGAGCAGCAGATAGTCAGTTCTGATGTCGTCAGAGATCTGGAAGACCTGGCTGAAGACAAGAACGTAAAAGCCGTGGTTCTCCGCATCAATTCCGGTGGCGGTGATGCTTATGCCTCAGAACAAATCTGGCATGCTGTAAGCGAGTTGAACAAGAAGAAACCTGTAGTTGTTTCCATGGGAGGCATGGCTGCTTCTGGAGCTTACTACATGAGCATGGGTGCCCGATATGTGATGGCCCAGCCTACTACCCTGACAGGCAGTATCGGTATCTTCGGAGCATTACCAGACTTCAGCGACCTGCTGACCAAGAAATTAGGATTCAAGTATGATGAAGTAAAAACCAACAAGAACAGCGCCTATATGGGTGCCGGAACAGCCCGTCCATGGAGTCAGGAGGAAATCACCCATCTACAGGCTTATGTCAACCGTGGCTATGCCCTGTTCCGCAAGCGTGTGGCAGACGGAAGAAAGATGAACGTGGAGGAAGTTGAGAAAATCGCTCAGGGAAGAGTCTGGCTCGGAACAGATGCCAAGAAGATCAAGCTGATTGACGGATTCGGAAGTCTGGACGATGCCATTGTCAAAGCGGCACAACTGGCAAAGATTTCAGATTATCAGACGACAGAATACCCTATGCAGACAGACTGGATGGAGCAACTCCTTGCTCAGGTATCAGACAATAGTGGCAACTATCTGGACGAGCAGTTGAAACTGACGCTCGGCAACCTCTACCAGCCATTTGTAATGATACGTAATATGAAGGAAAAAGAACCAGTGCAAGCAGCTCTACCATTCTTTCTGAATATCAACTAAAGGGATTTTTATATATATAATATAATAAGGTATAAGAAACAATGAGAACAGAAGGCGACCTTATCAAGATCAACGATTGGCTGCTACCATTCAGTTGGATTTACGGCAGCATAGTGAGATTTCGCAACTGGCTCTTCGATATAGGTCTCAAGAAGAGCAAGTCATTCTCCATACCCATTATCTCAGTGGGCAATATCACTGTGGGCGGTTCCGGAAAGACGCCCCATGTGGAATACTTGATACGCCTGTTGCACGACAAAGCAAAAATTGCCGTGCTATCACGTGGTTATAAGAGAAAAAGTCATGGTTATATACTTGCCAACGAAAGTACGACCATGCCGGAAATAGGTGACGAGCCTTTCCAGATGCACGAGAAATTCTCTGATATCTATGTGGCTGTAGATGCAAAACGGGCAAGAGGTATCGAGAACCTGCAGAATGATGAGGTAAGCAAGGACGTAGATGTCGTCCTGCTCGATGATGCTTTCCAGCACCGGTATGTAAAACCTGGCATCAACATTCTCCTGGTAGATTATCACCGTCTGATCATCTACGACAAGATGTTGCCGGCAGGAAGATTGCGTGAACCTTTGAGCGGTAAGAACAGAGCAGACATCGTCATCATCACCAAGTGTCCAAAAGATCTGAAGCCGATGGAATTCCGTGTGCTGACCAAAGCCATGGACCTCTATCCTTTCCAGAAACTCTACTTCACCAGCATCGACTACGACACACCGAAGGGAGTATTCGAGGAAAAGCAGATAGGACTCGACAAGCTACAGGATTATCATGTCTTGCTACTCACAGGAATCGCTTCACCCAAGCAGATGGAGCATGACCTGAAGCCAATGACAAAGGATATCACAAACTTATCATTCGGCGACCATCACAGTTTTAAAGGCAAGGATATCGACCGCATCAACGATACCTTCGAAAGCATGCCAGAGCCACGCATCATCATCACTACAGAAAAAGATGCAGTAAGACTGAGAGAAACAGATGGACTATACGAAAAAGTAAAGTCAAACATGTATGAACTTCCTATCAAGGTAAGCTTCATGCTTGACCAACAAGATAATTTTAACGAAAAAATAATAAGCTATGTACGAAAGAATTCAAGAAACAGCATCCTGGCTAAGAGAAAGGATGACAACAAGTCCAAAGACAGCTATCATTCTGGGAACAGGTCTCGGACAATTAGCTTCAGAAATAACTGACAGTTATTCATTCCCATATAGTGAAATTCCAAATTTCCCTGTATCAACCGTAGAAGGACATGCAGGAAAGCTCATCTTCGGAAAATTGGGCGGCAAAGACATCATGGCTATGGAAGGCCGTTTCCACTTCTATGAGGGTTATAGCATGAAAGAGGTGACATTCCCAGAGCGCGTCATGTATGAACTTGGCATCGAGACCCTCTTCGTCAGCAATGCTTCAGGCGGTATGAATCCTGCGTTCCACGTAGGCGACCTGATGATTATTGATGACCACATCAATTTCTTTCCAGAGCATCCATTGCAGGGTAAGAACTTCCCTACCGGACCTCGCTTCCCAGACATGCATGAAGCGTATGACAAGGGATTGCGCGACCTTGCCGACGGAATCGCTAAGGAAGTAGGCATTGAGGTGAAACATGGTGTATATGTAGGAGTACAGGGGCCAACCTTCGAAACTCCAGCAGAATACCGCATGTACCGCATTTTGGGAGGCGATGCAGTAGGCATGAGTACTGTGCCTGAGGTCATTGTTGCCCGCCACTGCGGCATCAAGGTATTCGGTATCAGCATCATAACCGACTTGGGTGGATTTGACATTCCTGTACAGGTGAGTCATGAGGAAGTGCAGATTGCAGCCAATAATGCTCAACCTAAGATGACAGAGATTATGCGTGAGATGATCCGCAGATCTTAAAGAACAGGAAACACTTAGCATGAAAAGTGAAGCCTCCGCACCTTCACTTGTTTTTTAACACTTAATATTTTCAGAAATTGGACATAGCAAAATTGGGTGAGTTTGGTCTTATCGACCATCTCACCAAAGGACACGAAAACAAGAATGCCTCTACCGTTTATGGTGTAGGTGATGATTGTGCCGTGATGCACTATCCTGACAAGGAAGTATTGGTTACCACCGATATGCTCATGGAAGGCGTGCATTTCGACTTGACGTACATAGACTTACAGCACCTTGGATATAAAAGTGCAATGGTGAACATCAGCGATATCTTTGCCATGAACGGAACGCCAAGACAAATGGTTGTAAGTATTGCCTTGAGTAAACGTTTCAAGGTAGAAGACATTGACGAGTTTTACAAAGGACTCCGTATGGCTTGCGACAAATGGGGTGTTGACATCGTAGGCGGTGACACCACATCTTCCTATACCGGACTTGCCATCAGCATCACCTGTATCGGTGAGGCAAACAAGGAAGATATCGTATATAGAAGTGGAGCCAAGGAGACTGACCTCATCTGCGTAACGGGTGACCTCGGCGGTGCCTATATGGGTTTGCAACTTCTGGAGCGAGAGAAAGCCGTTTACTATGGACAGGTGGAAGATATTCGCAAGAAAATAGCTGAAGCCAAGCATAACGGTGATACGGTGAAAGTCTCTGCACTCAATGAGGAGTTGGCCAATATGCGCAATTTCCAACCAGACTTTGCTGGAAAGGAATATTTACTGCAACGCCAATTGCAACCAGAAGCTCGCGGCGACATCATAGCCCAATTGCGTGAAGCAGGTATTCGACCTACAGCCATGATGGATATTAGTGACGGACTCAGCAGCGAACTAATGCACATCTGTGAACAGAGTCACTGCGGATGTCGTGTATATGAGAAAAACATTCCAATAGACTATCAGACGGCAGTAATGGCAGAGGAATTCAACATGAACCTCACTACCTGTGCCATGAATGGTGGCGAGGATTACGAACTTCTCTTTACCGTACCAATAGGCGATCATGCAAAAATCGAGGAAATGGAAGGTGTGAAGCAGATAGGCTACATCACGCAAGAGAATCTCGGCAAGTACCTGATTACCCGCGACGGACAGGAATTTGAACTGAAAGCACAGGGTTGGAACCCTCTCAAAGACTAAATTCAATAAGGAAGAGCGTTTCAATACGACTTCATACGCTACAGAAAGGTGATTTTAGTTAATAAACATTAAGCAAGAGAAATTATCAGAATTTCTCTTGCTCAATTCAAAAACTTATTGTACCTTTGCAACCGCAAAAGAAAATGGTGCCATAGCTCAGTTGGTAGAGCAAAGGACTGAAAATCCTTGTGTCCCCGGTTCGATTCCTGGTGGTACCACTCCTCCTTTCATTAGGGCGGTTTCCGACTTCGGTTGGAGCCGCCTTTTTCGGTATTTATAACCCAAGGAAACAGTTGTTACGAAACAATTACAAACAATTGCAATCATAAACTATTATAATTTAAAACAAATAACAAAAAGCAGACTTAAAGACTTATGAAGAAAATTCTTATTTCTTTAATGGCACTGTTCGCGATAGCGAATTCGTTTGCCGCTGATTACAGCAAGTATTACACCAACTTGCCAGTTCAAATGTCACAGCCTACCCTTCCTACTTTCCCGGACAACCAGGTCAGCATCCTGGAATGCGGCGGCAAAGGAGACGCACTGACAATGAACACCCAGGCATTCGCCAAAGCCATCAGTAAACTAAACAAGATGGGCGGAGGTCATCTGAATGTTCCTGCGGGTGTTTACCTCACCGGATTGATTTCTCTGAAAGACAATATCGACCTGCATCTCGAGAAGAATGCCATTATTGTTTTCTCTGAAGACAAGAACGACCTCATCAAAACAGACGAGGCAACAGGTAAGAAAGAAGAGAGAGCCTCAACAGCCATCTCTGCCAGCAAGCGCAAGAACATTGCCATTACTGGTGAAGGAACCATCGACGGAAATGGCGAATGGTGGAGACCGGTCAAGAGAAGCAAGGTAAGTGACGTGGAATGGAAAAGATTCCAGGAAATGGGCGGTACACTCAACGAGAAGGGTGACATCTGGTTCCCACTCAACCTGAAGCAGACTCCGAATGTAGTAGATAATATCGATGCACAGGAAAAGGTGCGCAACCACTTGATCCGTTTCACCGACTGCGAGAATGTGCTCGTTCAAGGTGTTACACTTCTGAACTCACCACGTTTCCACCTCATCCCTACCCGCTGCAAGAATGTGGTCATTGACGGAATTACCGTAAAATGTCCTTGGAATGCACAGAACGGAGATGCCATCGATATTTCAAGTTGTAAAGACGTACTGATTGTCAACAACGTAGTTGATGCTGGCGATGACGGTATCTGCATGAAGGGCGGAGCTGGTGCGGCTGGCGTGAAAGCGGGTCCATGCGAGAATATCAACATCCAAGACAACACCGTATACCATGCTCATGGCGGTTTTGTAATCGGTAGCGAATTCTCTGGCGGTATGAAAAACATTGTTGTAAGAAACAATACCTTCCAGGGCACAGATGCCGGATTGCGATTCAAGAGTGCTGTGAAAAGAGGCGGTAAGAGCGAGAATATTTATATCGACCATATCTACATGACCGATATTACAGGCGATGCTATCACTTTCGAGACTACCTATTTTGACAACCACGTAGGTGCCAAGCAGCAGGCAGCCCCTGTAAAACAGGAATTCTTGCCAGATTTCCAGGATATTCATATCAGCAACGTCTATGTACGTGGCTGCAAGAATGGAATCGTGGCGCATGGCGCAGAAGGTATGATACACGATATCACCATCAAGGACAGCAACATCTTCTACAACAAGAATGCAAAGGATATAGATGCAGCCTGCAAGATTACCTTGGAGAATGTAAACTTTTCCACTTTTGCAAAATAAAAAAAAGGAAAGACGGATATCTGCAGTTTGTCTGATCTGCCAGACAAGCAGTTAAAATTATATCATAAGACAAAACCAAAAACTCTCCTGATGTCAGTTGTGCTGACTCAGGAGAGTTTTTGGTTTTGTCTTATGTTCTGCCGAGGGAAAAATTATTGCGTGGGCAAGGAAGAATTTTTCCCTGCCCAGGGAATTTTCAAAGTACCTCTAAGGTTTGATGGGAAACCCGGAAGTGAATATCCAAGCCCTCGTAGGGCATTCCATAAACCTTGTCAGGATTTTTTTGATAATGCGGACGAGGATCCTGCGCCAACACTTCTTTTAAAATCGAAATCTTGGCATCTGTTAATCCCTGTTTATTCAGTTTGTCTTTCACCTCATCGCTGACCAGCACCTCAAGTCTGTCCCATTTTCTTTCATCCACAAAACCGCTGCGGGCATCAGGATGACAGTCAGCATAGACTACGTAGGGTTTGATATCATATATCGGTGTTCCGTCCATCAGGTCAGCCCCTTTCACATGAATCACCGGTCCCCGATTTGTCTCCCATTCTATCCGGTCTATACGCACAGAAGACAAGCCGATATGGTTGGGTCTGAAAGGACTCCGGGTAGCAAACACCCCTACTTTCTCATTTCCTCCCAGCACTGGGGGTCTTACAACGGGACTATTAGCTTTATGCTTATTGGCAGAAAATTCCCAAATCAACCAAAGATAGTCAAAGCCCTCCATACCACGAAGTGCATCAGGATTTCGGAATTCGGGTTCAAAAACAATCCGTCCCTCCAGTTCTTCTACCAGACCAGCCTGTTTTGGAATACCGAACTTACTGGAAAAGGGCGAACGAAAATGTGCAATTGGTTTTATTTCCATGATGATATCTAATTCATTCAATCAACAAGTCCCCCATTTCAACTTCTATACCCCTATTCATAACAAAATTACACCTTATTATATATATAGGGCAGAACGAAGGACATTCATGATTGCAAAGATACTACCTTTTTGGCAAGAAAAGCAAAAGTAAAGAAAGAAAAAACAGTTAATGGCAAAATATAAGGGAATAATTTTGTAATTACCCCAAAATAATGTACCTTTGCAGCAGAAATAAAAACAGAAAACAATGAAGATACAGAAACCTCAATATGAGATTTGGATGCAAAATCCAGGAGAGCTTGGTATCTATCAGCAGATAGAGCGAGCAGGTAGAGTATGCTACAAGAGTGAAAACAACACCACAGAAGACTCAGCCAAGCCTTTCGTAGGTCGCATGATAGAGCATGAACATTATGCCATGCTGGAACACGGCACCGTATATATGACCTGCAACCACGGGGAACTCCCACTCTATGCAAACAACAAGTTCTCTCATGTGAATACGATAGACGGCAAGGACTACATCACAACCAATCTCCGTGTGATGGCAGAGAACAAAACACTGGAAGACCTGAAGTATCGTACAGATTTCGAAAAGGGCAAGCATGAACTCCGCATCACCGTACACTTTACAACCCAGATTGCCATTACCCGTGAATACAATCGTCATCGCGCCAACTCCATGGCAGAACAGAGTACACGCTACTGCAATTATACGAAGAATAAGTTTGGTAGCGAAATCAGTATCAACCTTCCAACTTGGGTAAAGGGTGATTTAGAAATCAATGATGAGAAATTCGTAGAACTCTGTGAAGACGTAGCAAATGAAGAGACCAACGACTGGACTCCAATAGATGCCTGGCTCTTTGCCAATCAAGCAGCAGAATTTGCCTACATGAAATTGATTGCTATGGGATGCAAGCCACAGGAAGCACGCGTCATTCTTCCATTGGATACAAATACAGAACTGGTGCACACCGCATTCGTAAGCGACTGGAAGCATTTCTTCGACCTTCGTGCGTTAGGCACAACAGGAGCACCTCATCCTGATGCCAAGATTTTGGCTGAACCTCTATATGAAGAGTTCAAAGAAAGAGGTTATATTGATTAAAAAAGGTAAAAATCAGCGCAAAAGATAAGATTTTCCATTTTTCGTACATGAAATAACGGAAAATTCAGTATCTTTGCGATGTGTTTTTCATAGTATTAGATTTAAGGTTATCAAGGTTGGGGCTACAGCGGTAGCCCTTTTTTGTTGCTTTTTTCTCTAAAAAGCACGAGAAAAACAGGGTAAAATCAAGAAATATGCACTTTTTTTGAGATTTTTGAAAAAAAGTTCTCAAAAAATTTGGTGGAACCAGAAAATAGTAGTACCTTTGCAACCGCTTAAGAAAACCAAGCTATAGTCATCCAGACCGAATTTGGAGAGATGGTAGAGTGGTCGATTACAACGGTCTTGAAAACCGTCGTACCGAGAGGTACCGGGGGTTCGAATCCCTCTCTCTCCGCTCAAAACAGCGTAACTGTCTGATTATCAGAAAGTTGCGCTGTTTTTCGTTTTTAAGCTGCGCCAGATATGCGCCACTTATTGTCTATTCGTAGAATCAACGTCTTCTAACCCATGAACCAAGGGCTCTAAAAGATGTTAAAAAAAATGTGTTCAAATTTTCGCACTGGTAATGTTTCAAGCCTCATAGGCTACACCACCCCAACTCTGCACAAAGGTGTTCGTTGGTTCGTTGATTTCTTTGCTTTAGATCCAGCAAGCAACGACATGAGACGAAAAAGATATTATATTGGAATAACCTGACTATTGCCGAGAAGAAACGTAGAGCTTCTGAAATTATTCAAGTTCTCACAGTACAACTGTCCCAAGGATGGAATCCGTGGGTTACAGCTGACGACGCTCGTGGCTTTGTCGCTTTTGACGATTGTATAAAAAGATACTTAGAATATGTCGAGAGAATGGATAGAAAGAAAACAAGAGATAGCTATCGTTCAAGAACAAACATATTGAAAGAATATCTCAATTCAATGGCAGCACCAATAAAATATGTCTATCAGTTCGACACCTCTTTTTGCAATGGCTTTTTGGATTGAATATACCTTGACAGGGAAAGTTCTCCACGAACACGAAACAACTATAGAGGATGGCTTTATGGTTTCGCAGAGTTCCTTATTGCAAGAAAGCATATCAAGAACAACCCTGTAGAACCTATCAAAGTTATGCCTGAGCATGAGAAGTTCAGAAAAGATCTCTCGCCTAAAATGTTGCAACAAATGTCATCATATCTGGGAAAAGAGGACAAGCACTTTTACTTGGCTTGCCTGATGCAGTACTACACGTTGATAAGACCAGGAGAACTAAGTCATCTGAAAGTTGGTGACATCTCTATAAAGAACCAGACAATATTTGTTTCCAAGGAGTTCAGCAAGAATCACAAGGATGCAGAAGTCGGACTAAACAAGGCTATCATCAAGTTAATGCTTGACTTGAACACATTTGCTTCCACAAACACACATTACCTATTTGGAGAAGGCTTCAAGCCCAATGCTACAAGATGCAGCGCAGACCAATTCAATAGACGTTGGAAGAAAATGCGTGAAACCTTGCACTGGGATGAGCACTATCAATTCTACAGCTTGAAGGATTCTGGCATCAGAGACCTTGCTAACTCGCAAGGTGTTGTCATCGCTCGTGACCAAGCAAGACATAGCGACATAACAACAACGAACAAATACATCCAAAAGCATGGCGTGCAAAAGGAAACATTAAGTTTTGAAGGCAACCTATCTTATGGGAATAATGAACAAGACTTACCATAGGCTTAAAAGGACATTTTTCTTGTAGCGGAGTAGCAAAGGCTCCGTTACAAGATAACCTATCCTGAAAGTCAAGCACTTAGTTTTTACTACAGACTGTATTTCACTATATTTTTCGCTACATTTGTCCAAAAGCATCATTCCACCGCCAACAAGAGACATCAGCAAGCTGAAGACACTTGTTTCCCACCCTCACAACAGACAAAGAGTTTCACGACAAAAAGAAACAAAAAAATGCCCAACAATATAGAGTGTAGCTTTTCGCCTTAATGCCGTTTGCTGTCTTAGGCTATCCATAAATGGACAGGCTTAGACAGCAAATGGCAAAGCCGAACATGATGGCAAATTGCTACCATGAATTTCAAAAGACAATTCTTTGACCTTCATTAAAGTTACACACTATATTGTCCCTCCCTTCCCTTTCTAACTTAACCCTTAAAAGTCACCCACCCAAATAGCAATAGTTATTCTGCTTTCAAGTCCCTGTAGCAATTTCAGAACAATGTCTGAAACAGCAACAGAAACAGCAGAACGTGTTAGCAACTATACCAGATTCACTGCGTCCGATACCGAGAGACTGACACAGTCAGCCCTCATCATGTCATAACTTGGAATTTGGTGTAGTTGCAGCCACTGTAACCGTTGCTATATTGCCCTCCCTTTTTATTTAGAAACTTGAGGGAAGAAACTATATCGCTATATCATTACTGGATTTGCTGCGTGACATTGATGGATATTCCAAAGATACATCGTAAAGATGCAATATTCTATATATATTGCTTTTACCCCTGTAACCTGTACGTTCCATGATTTCTTTAACGCTATAGCCAGCATTATACATATTGATGACCATTCTATATCGTTTAAGCCTCCTATCAGAATGTTTGTTAGAATAAAGGTCAGCTTCTATATCATCATGGCTATTCCTATCACGTTTACTAAACATCTTACAAACCACCTCAAACACATCTTTTGTCTTTGTGCCAGAGAAAAGCAAGTTGTCTGAATCCACTTTATCTTCTAAGGAAACAATACGAATATTTTTCTTTGAGCAAAATTTCAGGAAGAATATCATATCATGAACATTCCTGAAAGCATTATCAAAAGAATACAAGACAGCTATGTCAAAATCATCGAGTCCATCAACGAAGTCATTCCACCTTGACCTATTGCTTGAACGCAATTCTTCAACATGAATGCTAACACATCCATGTTCCTTCATAAGATTGAGCATCTGCTCTGTTTGCTCAATATTTTGTGTGGCATTAACAAAACCTATATTCTTCATATTTACAATATTACTCAATAATAATAACGTGAAAATACGGTTTATTTAATATACAAATATTTACACATTTATTCACATAAATACAAGAAACATCTCATCTTAACATCTATTTTGGTTCTATTTTTAATATTTTGAGAACCAAATATCTAATTATTGATACGACATAATATAATAACATCAAACTTTTTATTAATTTTGCACCAGATTTCACCAAAACAAAGAATAATGATAAAAATACATTTGGAATCAATAAAGAAGTATCGCACATACATAAAATCCCATTCGGACATTTTACGCATGACATTCTCGTTCTTGTTTGGAACAAACTGTACTTCATGCACCAACAACAAATACGGCTTTAGCTCTCCAGAAGATGCCATTGGCACATACAGAGAACAGCTGAATCTTATAAAAAACACCAAAACTTCCAACACGAAAGATTTTGGCATACTCATTTGCAAATGGAAAGAGACAAAGGACACTATTGTCAACTATCTCCGAAAAGACTCTGTTCTCATTAAAGATGAGCATATTGCTCAATCCCTTTATGGCATTCACGATTCTATCAGAAACGAAATGTTGAGACTTTCTGAAACATGGAGATATGACTATTCAAATGTATTGACCTTAAAGGAGAATACATCTCCCTTCAAGGAAGACAAAGAGATACAAGAAGCTGTAAAGGAGGCAGAACCTTTCTTTGAATCTTTGAGCAATACGCCTATAAGCCAGTCGGACAAAAATTCCATACTCAAAAGGTACCGTTACTTTTTAGTTATGGCAAACAAGAGAACCATCAACAGCAAAAAAGATATGCTGGATTTCATCAAGTAAGAAGATTTCTTCTTCCGATCTTTCTTAGCTCACCTATCAAAAATGAACAATGAGCCACTATCGGACATAACAAAAGAAACGGATGACATTTGCAGGAAAATATTTATCGCTTCAAGAGAAGGCAAGATTGCCCCTAAAGATGCCATGATATATATGTCTATGAGAACAGGAAGAAGACTTCTGCTAAATGTAGTCGTTTGTGTGAACGACATTAATCAGATGGATATAAAAGATAAGGCGCAAGGCAATGCATACCTATGGATGATCATACAACCTTTCATTAGCATTGACCAATTTACCCTTGCCACATTGACACCTGAAGAAAAAAGCAACTTCAATTACATCATAGACCAAATTTCAAAATCAAAGAAATTCGCAAGGACATTCGACATCAAACAGCAAGCACTTAACTACCTGCTTCCTCAACAACTTTTGAAAATATATATACTATCAATTTAAAATAGAATAATTATGATAACAAGAGAAGTCAACAAAGAAGTTAAGGATATGATTAAGGAAATACAGGAGTTCAATAAAAAGTAGTATAGCTCAAAATAATAGATAGCACTTAGTATGTAATGCTAAGTGCTTTTTGTATAAAAATACTTAAAGAATAATAAAAATAAAGATATTTTTGTTATATTTGCAAATGCAAAGTGCATTCGTGCAGAATGTAGAAGTATTAATGTAAATAAAATATACCTGTATGAAAAAGCTACTATTCTTTCTGTTGTTATGCATAACAATGGTATCTTGTCAAAGTTCTAAATTGAAGTCTGAGGCACAGAAACAAATAGAACTGACATTGAAGGAAGCTGCAAGAGATCCTTCAAGTATGAAACTTTCAAATATGGAGGTAGTGTATAATGACGATTCGTTGTGTATAATTCATGTTGATTATACTGGAAAGAATGGTCTTGGAAATGAGATAAGTTCCAAAATGGAGTATGTCATGTTGAGTTATAAAGATAAGTATTATGAAGCTTTTCAAGAACTAAGCTCTAATAATGACGAAAAAGTATATTGTACAAAAGAGGAATTTGAAAAAAGCAAGAAAGGGCAGATTTATGAAAAACTTTCTTATGAGTCAGCTTTGTATTATTTAGCCGCTGTATTTATAAATACCCAAGGACGAGAAGCAGGCGTAAAGGATGGTGAATATTTCTCTATCCCTGTTCCGACTGGAACAGGTTCTTGGCAAATCGGTGCTTATACAGATGAGTTTGGTCAAAAGACAAATGAAAAATTTCTTTTCTTGGAAGGTGCTGGCGTGTTCAGCAATTCTGCGACAACAAACTCACGTCTCTTGGCTGCAATATATGTTGACTCCGATGATGTTGTGAGTATTCTTCTTGTAGAATATGGTTCCAGCATCGTAAAAACCTCAGATACTTATGAAGTCCACGTTAAGGATAATAAAGGGAAAGTATATGATATGACAATGAGAGGTGACCCTGATACTGGGCGTTTATTTCCTGTCTATTATAATTATGATAGTGCAACCATGGAACATATCCTCAATAGTAAAGGATTTGTTAGTTTTTCTATTAAAGAGCGTGAATCTTATGGCACATCTTCTACTTATGTCTTCATGGTTGATATGACAGGCTATGCTGAGGCAAAAAAATATTGCGCTGCATTTTAAGGTGCAAGCATAAGCCAATGCCCCACATATTATGGCAAATAAGGAATATGTGACTAAAATTACCAAAAACTCGGCATACCAAAATGTTGGTGGTGTGTATTGCAAAGTTATCAAACAAGGAAATGGTACCATCCCAACAGATGAATCTATGGTAAGAGTCCCCTATGAAGGACGTACCATTGATGGCATTTTTTTGATAATAGTTATCAAAGAGGTGAACCTGTAGATTTACGTGCTAACCAAGTTGTTAAAGCCATGATAGAAGCCTTGGTTCGTATGCCTGTAGAAAGCGTTTGGGAGGTAGTCATACCTTCGGAACAAGCTTATGGTGAAAGAGAACAAGGAGAAATTAAGCCTTTTTCAACTTTAATTTTTAAATTAGAATTATTAAAAATATATCATTAATTTTTTGAAATGAAAAATATAATTTTTAAAATGTTTTTAGTGTCAATGGTTCTTTTCATAAGTGTTAATTCTTTATCAGCAAAAATTTGGGGAACTGTTGGTGAGTATGCGTATTTCTTTGATGAATCAAAGCCTATTGCTACATTTAGAGGAATGGCAGATGGATATGATATGCCTGATTCAATTTCGATTCCAGAAGAGGTTGTGTATAATAATAAAAAATATACAGTTAATGCAGTTGGTGGGTCTGCTTTTTGGGGAATTAAAAATGTAAGAATTATAAATTTTCCTAATTCGATAACAAGTATTCTTGAGGATTGTATTGTGTATGCTTCTGCTTTAGAAAAAATTTATTTTGGAGAAAATGTGAATTTGATAGAAGAAAGTAATTTTTACCAATGCAACAATATTAAAGAAGTTCATATAGCAAATTTGAAAAATTGGTGTTCTGCAAAAGTTTCTTCTATACCATTTAAAAAGGAGACAGAGTTGTATGTTGACAATAAAAAAATATCAGATTTATACATCCCTATGGGAGTTACATCTGTTTCCGATAGAGTTTTTTGTGGGTGTCGCTCTTTAAAAAATGTTTGTTTTCCATCCTCTGTTACTTCGATAGGAATCTTGTCTTTCGGTTCGTGTGAAAATCTTGAGAAAATAGAATTGCCAGATAATATCACAAATGTTAGCCAGCAAGCATTTGATGGTTGCAAAAACGCTAAAACTCTAAAAATTTCACCTAATATGAGAATCATAGATAATGGAGTTTTTAGTGGTTGTGAGTCTCTTGAAAAAATAGATGTTCCTTGGGGTATTACTGAAATTCATTATGATGCTTTTGGTGGATGCACAAGTCTTAAAACACTTGTATTCCCTAAAGCTCTTCGAAAAATAGAAAGTTTTATTCTAATACTGAGCAATTCTATTACTGATATATATAATTATTCTGATTACCCTTCATTAATTTCTGTTGATGCAAGAGCTTGGAATAGTTGTTCAAATATCAGTAATGTTACATTGCATGTTCCTGCATCTGCTATGGATAGATATAAAGCAAGTGCTGATTGGAAGTTTTTTAGAGATATAGTACCAATAGAATCTACTGATGATATTTCTGAAATAACTTTGAAAAGTTCATCAAAGACGGAAATATATGACTTGAATGGTGTTCGTATTGACAAATTAAGAAAGGGTGTAAATTTAGTAAAAAGTGCAAATGGTGTTGTTAAAATATTGAGATAATATTTTTTGTTTACCAACCAAAAAACTTTCCTCCGTCATCGTATGTTTTTTCCCAATCAGACTTCCCGAAGTATGACCGATGGCGGCGTTTTGCCTTATTGTTATTTTTGGAGCATAGAATAATGATGCCAAGTATAATCAGTATAGTTCCCATATTATTGCCGTTTTGTATTGTTGTTTAATAATTGCTCACTCACGAATTCAAGGATCAGCAGAGGGTTGAAGAACTTTCCCTTCTCACCACCCCATCGACAGGCTATGTGCAGATGTGGTCCTGTAGTCCGCTTCCCAGAGTTTCCACTGATGGCGATAATTTCACCTGCCTTAACATGCTGACCAACCTTGACCTTTATTTTAGAAAGATGAAGATATGAGCATACGCATGCACCATGGTTAACGGTTACGTAATAACCACCATTGGTAGATGATGTTGTCCTTGTGACGATACCTGGCAGCATGGAATACACTTCCTCAAACTTCGCCTTCAGGTCAAGTCCATTGTGCATTCTCCTGCTTCTTCTTTTCATCGGGTCTCTTCTTGAACCGAAAGGAGATGAAATCTGAATCTTCTTCAGGGGCAAGGCGACTAATGGCATGTAGTCCTTCAAACTGTCTGTTGGTGGATTGACAAGATTACTCTCGTCAACATCTTCATTCATACCCTCGCATTCTTCAACATACTTGCAAGGTGGTACTTTCTTTCTGTGATAATCACCAATCGTGTTAAATGGTGAGGGTGCCTTATGCTGCGCATGGCAACTTGTGTAACCAAGGCAAATAATCACCGCAAGTGCAAGGCTGCACTTCCCCATGTGCAAAGATAATAAATTTAATATCATAATATTAAGGGCGAATATTTCTTAAAATATAAGAAGGTTTTGTTACATTGTTATTTCTGCTCACATTAAAATATTGATACGCATACTATTTTGCAAACGGTCTTTGATATATGCTTTTTGCCATCTTTGCAATCTTCGGTATATACATTGGATCTTCGGCGTAACCAATTCTTTTTAGAAAGCTCAGATAGTTTCCTCCTTTGTACTTGTACTGTATCATCTTTTTGTAACCAACTACGCTGTCCTCCCATCTTGCAAAGCGAAAGTAATCACGGCTTTTGCTGTCATAGAGACCGAATAGGTTGTTGTACTCCTTGCAAACCCTGCTGGAAAAATGTCCTGTTTCCTACAAGGCTTGCGCCAAGACAAATAATTGGTTAGACAATCCCACTTCATCTGACACCGCCATCAAGTTGGTAAGGCTTAACTCACGTGGATTTCCCTCGTAGTAGCTAATTACCTTATTGTCAAAATGATTGCAAGAGTCTTTCTTGTTCTTTTGTTTCAAGTATCTTTCATACTTTTCAATTAGAAACGACAGCTTTTTTGGTGAAATTTTTCTATCGTCGTTGTCGTTTGACTTGGTAATGGAATCCAAAGGCAAACTATGCCCTGTAGAGACTAAGCTTGTCATATTATTCTTTTTGCTTTGTTTCCCAGAACCGATGTTCCCTATGGAGTTGAATGGTGATGCCTGTGTTTGTGCGAAACAAAAATTGGTATAGGCAATAATTATGATTATAATGCTTATGACTTTTTTCATGGTGCGAAAATACATACTTTTTCTAATAAATATGTAATGAGGGATGTATAGTATCAATATATTGAGTAGTATTTCGAAATTGGTTCTATCACCTTTGTCAAATAGAACCAATGAAACAAATATCGGTAAAATATCAATATTTTGAGTATATAATTGCTAAAACATACGAGAGGTGTTATAATTTTGCGCAAGAAACTTCAATAAAATATGTATATGTCAGAAAAGAAATTTCACAGGGATGAATATCCATTGGACATCCTCGCCGAGTTCGGGCTTAGCGAGCAGATGATCTATGACCTTCCTGATTTTGTCCATGAGGCAATAGAGCTTGGAGGCAAGTCACCCTTGCTTCCGCTTACCGTAGAGCAGCCATTTGGATGCACTCATCTTTATGCAAAGTTCTGTCTGGTAGAGACGGAAGATGGAATAGATGTACTCTTCTCCCCAAAGTTGAAGGAAATGAACCTTGACGATTTTTCAGAGCGAGAGAAGAAAATCTTGTTGGAGGGTAAGGTCATCGTGTCGGAAGTCGAGGAAAACTTTGTGACGGAAGAAGGCGTTGAGGATGTGCAGCGCATCAAGGCGTTTGTCCAGATAGACAAGGACACAAATAGCGTTGTCTATACTCCTACGCAGGTGATTGGTCGCAATCTTAAAAACGTGAGTGAGGAGTTTGACATCTGCGACGATGACCTAAAGAAACTGTCTGAGGGTAGTCTTGTCACAATCTCAGAGGAAAACGAAGAAAGCTCTCCTGAGTATATAACCATAGGTGTCGATTTGTTCTCTGACAAAGGTGTCGTGTTGGTGCCCGGTCAGGTTGAACAATGGGAACGGACGGTACGTAAGTCCATGCCAGAATATAGCTTTGGCAATGATGGCTGTTGGATAAACAAGCACGGAGTCCTTTCGTATGTCCCGGAGAATGAATTTACCAAGGACATCCTTGATATGATGGAACGCCAAGCCAAGCAAGCAGGAATGGCTATGGAGTCTCATTTTGAGCAAGAAGGATATGGCAACGGACTGTCAACTTCCGATGCAGAAGATTTGTCCCATCAGATTACAAGATAGGCATATAACCAAAAAATAGAAAATATGGCAAAGAATTATCCAGATTATGACACGCTCCGTGAGCAATATGAGGCAGGGAATATCTCTGCGGTTGATTTCGTGACCCAGCAGTCCGATGAAGTCTCTGAGGATTACAATCGTTTTTGCAAAGACGAGGGCATATCCCCCGACAAGGATTCCTCAGCTCTTGCCTTCATGGATTTCCGTGAGGAGCTGTTTGAGGAAAGTTGCGAGGAAGCGTTTGACACTATCGAGGACACTATCAATCTATGGTGCAGTCTGACAGGAATAGAGCTACACGACAAAAGCCAAGAAGAAAAAGTGGACTTCATTAATGAATATGAGTATGATGACGAAGACACCTACTTCAACATTCATCCTTTTGAATTTGAACAATAATCATGCTAAGGCATGGAGCACAATACTCCATCCTTAGCCTAAAACAATATAACTATGGAAGTATTAGAACAGAAATACGTGCTGGAAATAGCTAAGACCATCTTACAACAATTGGTAGGAACAACGGAAACAAGTGTGTTTTGGAGTTGGGGAGTCTCGCAGATGTATGCCACCCAAATCGTCATGCCTGTAAACGGAATGAATTTCTCCATGGCTGCACTTGTCATGAATGTCAATGGTTTTCATTTCAAGGGCAAACTGTATATCGCATTGGACGAGGGAAGTGATTACTATCGTATCTATTGCGAAAAGAACGGAAAACTCAAAGAAGAACACCATGACATCGGAGTTGAGGAGTTGGGTACCACACTTGACTCCTTGATTGAAACAGGAGGACTCTGTATGAAAGAATACAAAAAGAAGGTTTTTGAAAGATATAACCTCAAATCCTGAGAATAGATGCCAAGCCTCGCCCAAGATTTTTTGAGCGAGGCAATTCTTCTCATTTTTGAAAATCCAATTTAAATTAAATCTTTCAATAATATTATCCATATTTAGTATTTTATACTAACTTTGCACATAAAATCGGACGATTCGCTACATTCCGCTACAACTCGCTACATTGGTGATACGAATTTACAGCCATCGAAATCGCAGCTAAGTATCTGATTTTCAGAGAGGCTACACTACGATACACTTTTCGAGAGCCCAAAAGGCAAGTTAGATAATGAAAAGCGAATTTGTATGATTAGAATATTGGATGCATATTACATCCAAATATCGGATATAATAAATATAACTTAACATTTGTGTAAAAACATGTAAATAACAAAAATTAGACTTAAAATGACACTCAGGTTTCATCCTCTAAAAGTTTGATTAATCATGTCGAAAAGAGGTTGATTTATGCTGTCATTGGCATCTCTGAGGATAAGATTTCGATAAAAGTTTCTTAAAATAATTAAAAAATATCAATATAAGCCCTTATGAATCAAAGGATTAAGACGTTGTGACCTGCGCCAGATTATAGACAGTAAACAGCAAAAAGTAGGAAATTCCTAATCAGAAGGCATCTGATTTTCAGATAGTTACGAGAGGTGTTAATTTGCTTTCGAATCCCTCTCTCTCCGCAAAGCCTTCTGAAAGAAATTTCAGAAGGCTTTTTTCATTATTGCCCGATAGATCGTTTAAAACATTTTTAAGACGAAAAGAATATGAAGAGATATTATACAGCATTAACTATAGCAGGCTCTGACAGTTGTGGTGGAGCAGGCATTCAGGCTGACATAAAAACGATGTCTGCCCTGGGCGTATATGCTTCCTCTGCGATTTCTGCCATCACGGTGCAGAATACCACCGGCGTGTTTGGAATCCAAAAAGTTGAACCGGAAATTGTAAGCGGACAAATCGAAGCTGTCATGGATGATATTCACCCTCAAGCCATCAAGATAGGAATGGTTAACGACGGCGAAACCATACATGCAATAGCAGAAACGCTCAAAAAATACTTAACTGTGGCGCCAGATAAGCAACAGGCGTCTGCCCCTACCCGTTCCTTCCAGCTAATCATCGACCCGGTGATGGTTTCCACAAGCGGTTGCCAACTCATGCAGAAAGATGCGCTGGAGATATTCATAGAAGAACTCCTACCACTTGCCTCCCTGCTCACTCCGAATATTCCAGAAGCAGAAATCCTCGCAGGAAGGAAAATCCAGAACGTGGACGATATCAGGAAAGCAGCCGCATCCATTATTCAATTGGGGTGCAACAACGTTCTTATCAAAGGCGGTCACTTTGAAGGAAAAGAAAAGATGGATTATCTTTTCGAGAACAAACAGCATCAAGAAGCCAACAAACAGGAACATACAGGCGATATCAGAGAAACTGCAATCTATAAAGGTGCAACGGTAAATACATGCAATACGCACGGAACAGGTTGCACGCTCTCTTCTGCCATCACCTCTTATCTTGCTCGCGGATACAATATGGAAGAAGCCATCTCTTCTGCTAAGGCTTATCTATCGGATGCCATCGAAGCCGGAAAAGACGTCAAGATCGGTGAAGGACATGGACCTGTCAATCACTTCCATGCACCTCAAAAACTATACATCCTAACAGATGAACCCATCATATCTGACAAGACCGAGAAATGAAAAGAGTAGTAATCACATTGCCCCACTTCATTGAAGATGAGGCTACCTATATCAACCAGTTGTTTGAATCGGGTATTGACTTGCTCCATTTCAGGAAACCCGAGTCATCCCAAGCTGATTGCGAAAAGCTGTTGAAGACCATATCAGAAAAATGGTATTCACGGATTGTGATACACGATCATTTTGAGCTCTGCATGAAATACCATCTACACGGTATTCATCTCAATCGCAGGAACCATCAAATTCCAGCCAATTTTACAGGAAGCATCTCCCGTTCGTGCCATTCTCTGTATGAAGTCAGAGAAGCCTTAGCGCTCCATTATGATTACGTATTCCTCAGTCCTATCTACGACAGCATATCCAAGCAAGGTTACTGTCATGCTTTCACATCAGAGCAACTGACAGAAGCAGCAAAAGAAGGAATCATCAACGAGCGGGTATTTGCACTTGGCGGAATAACAGAAGCCAATATTCCACAATTAGAAGCATGGCACTTTGGTGGGGCTGCCATGCTTGGAAATGTCTGGAATCAACTGGTCAAACAATAGTATGTAGAAAGAAACACACCCAAGCATACGATATAGAAAAAACGATGTTTGTCTTGTCTGGCCAAACATCGTTTTTATTTTTTTTCTTACGATGAAATCAGTTTATTTTCTCAGAAATTTCTGAGCTACCTGACTTCCATCCCTACCAAGGATTCTAACCACATAAACACCCTTAGAAAGACTGGCTATATTCACAAACTGGGAATCAGAACTTTCAGCAACCTTCTGACCACCCATACCATATATTTGAAGAGAAGCAATTTCACCATAGACAATCAGACCATTGGTAGTCTGATACATCTGATAAGACTTCTGCGTCTTGGTTTCTGATACGATATCCTGAATGCCATTAATCACGTTACCATTCTCATCAACTTCCTGATAAACACCAAGAGTCAAATCAGTAAGATACATATCACCTCCACCATTATTCGTTAAAGTCACAACAATCGGCTTTTTCTCTATCTTTTTACCAATCTTAGCAGCCACATCTACGAAAGCAACACCTTCGCTTAAAGAAACAGACGCGGTGCCTGAATTGGAGTTATCCACATAATGCCAGGCAATATTCAGAGTACGACCTCCAGTACAATAAACATTAGACTGCAACTGCGCAAGCGATTCGAGCGTAAATTCCACACAGGTTCCTTTTGGCAAACGATAAGCACCATAAGTTGCAGAATATTTCTTACCCCGTGCAGTATTTTCATCCACATAAGTTACGGAAGACTTACCATCGCTTGATTTTCCGTAATATTTAGGAAGTACACCTGCCGCATTGCCACCAGTAATATATTTCTTCACATTGCTATCCAAAACATCATCCTGGAAAAGGTAATTATTAACCACAGTAGCAATCTGATAATATTTACCATCATCAGTATTATCAACCTCGGCATCCTCAACAGTTCCATCGTTCACAGGCATCTGCAACGTATAGGCATTGTCATTACCTCCAAACTCATAAGGACCATAATCAGGAGCCTTGCCCACGTATGGAATATTGAGTGTGACAGACCAGTTTTGAGGAGCATTGTCGGCATATTCATAAGCAGTCTTGTGAGCATCTACAGTCTTGAAATCCGTAATAGGAGTGGCTGTATCTATCAGTTTACTGCCAGCTTTCAATCTACCAAACTTCAAAGGAAGTTCACCATTCTCCTGACGGTCTCCTATAGCCGTTTCATAACTGAGATCCTCATATTCAGAAGCATAATTACCAATCGTCTTAGAATAAGAAGTTCCGTTACTACTTGCTTTCTCACCCATCGGATTGGTATGATCGAGTGTAGTCCAAGTACAATAATCAATATCAGGAGCAATGGTAAAGGCCGAATTACGCTCCATCTTCTTCGAACCATAAGCGAAGCCCACACAGTTGCGAAGTACCCAATTGCCATAATCCGGTTTCTCCATATTATAACCATAATTGATGCCATTACCAAAAGAAAGATCATTGATCAAGTAAGCTCCCTCACGATGATGATTCTGATCGAATCCTTTCTTGGCATTGAAAGCCGCAATACAGTTCTTAAACACATGAGCACCTGTTGAGGTTCCACCTTGTTTGCAACCGCCCATCTTAAATCCATTGGCATTGCCCTTGTCAAGACCATTGTTAAGTACCCAACAGTTATCTACAACAATAGGGAAAACGGTGTAATACAAATCCCATCCGTCATCAGAATTATGCCAAGCACGACAACCATGGAACTCATTGCCAGGTCCAGGATACAATTTGATAGCAAATCCATCTGCATTTCCACCATGGGTCCAAGGATCGTTATTATCGTATGCATCACAATTCACTATGATGTTATAGCGTCCATATTTAAACTCAGTATTACGGGTGTTGTTTCCCTTGGAATCTTTACCAAATCCCTGTTGCAGACCCGTATCTTCATTGCCGTAGAAGCGACAGAGTTCTACCACACAGTAAGAGCCCTCCAATTTCATACCATTATCAGCAGCATGGCAAAAATCCAATCCACGATAATGCCAGTAGTTAGCGCCGATGTTATGCATCACTCCACGATAAGAAGCAGCTTCTGTAGATGTAGAGCGAGGTTGACCGGAGAAATCAAAAACAGGGCGTTCTGTATCACCAGGATAAGCGAAAACACAGATTCGCTTGTCAGCCGTACCCGTCTGATTTACCTTGATAGTTTGGGAGAGATGATAAGTCCCTCCTCTTACATAAAGAATATCACCTGCCTTTAGGGCGGCAAAAGCCTTAATCGGATCACCGAATGGTTTGTCAATTGTCATACCATTACCTGTTCCACCTGGTGCCAAATAATAATCTTTGGCAGATGCTTCCAAAGAAGCAAGAAGACATAATCCCATGAGAGATGTCTTCATCAAAAATTTTGTTTTCATTTTTGTTTGAGTAGTTATTATTTAAGTTCGATTTACTTTTATGCATTGTCAGTGGTCACAAAGATATAATAATTTGGTGAATTATATTAAAAAGTAGGTATTTTTTAAGATTTAATAAACATTGCGGAGTAAATATCCAATCAACCAAGCAGAAAAATAATGCTAATTTTCTTCGCTAAATCAGAATTTTGCAGTAACTTTGCACAAAAATTTTCGAAACAAGAAATGATTTATCCAGATAATTTTGAACAAAAGATAGGATTTAATGAAATCCGAACCATGTTGCGCGAACGCTGTCTTTCCACCCTCGGCAAGGAACAGGTGGAGAAAATGGGATTCAGCGACCATGCAGAAACGGTAAACGAATGGCTCATGCAAGTGCGTGAGTTCAGACAACTCATCTCTGAAGTAGAGGACTTTCCGCTACAATATTTCTATGATGTGAGAGAGAGCATCGTACGTATCCGCATAGAAAACACCCATCTGGAGGAAAATGAACTTTTCGATCTTCGCCGTTCACTTTCAACCATTGAAAGCATCGTGAAGATTCTCAACCACAGCGATGAAGACGACAGTCATGCTGAAGAAAACGACGGTTGGCGCAGGGAGAAGAAATATACATATCCTGCCTTGCACCGCTTGGCAAAAGACGTGATAACCTTTCCTCAGATTATTCAACGCATCGATCAGATATTGGATAAATACGGAAAGATACGTGACAATGCTACACCGGAATTGCTGCAGATCAGAAGAGAACTTGCAAAGACCGAAGGAAGTATTTCGCGTACCTTATATAGTATATTACGTTCTGCACAAAGCGAAGGTGTGGTTGAAAAGGATGTAACCCCAACGCTTCGTGACGGCAGACTGGTGATTCCGGTGATACCTACGCTGAAAAAGAAAATCAAAGGTATCGTACATGACGAGAGTGCCACAGGTAAGACCGTATTCATCGAACCGACAGAAGTGGTGGAAGCCAACAACCGCGTGCGCGAACTGGAAGGTGAAGAACGCAAGGAAATTATCCGCATCCTCACAAGCTTTACCAATAAGGTACGCCCATACGTACGCGAGATGATGGACAGCTATCGTTTTTTAGCTAAAATAGACCTGATACAGGCAAAGGCTAAAATAGCAGAAATCTTCAAGGCAATAGAACCGGAAGTTGAAGACCACCCACATATTGACTGGATACGGGCCATTCACCCACTCCTCCAAATCTCTCTGGAGAAGAAAGGCGAAAAGGTAGTGCCACTCGATATTATCTTAACACAAGAAAAAAGGATACTGATCATATCCGGTCCTAATGCCGGTGGTAAATCCGTCTGTCTGAAAACCGTAGGATTGCTACAATATATGTTGCAGTGTGGTCTGAGCATACCGGTAAGCGAACGCTCTAAGACGGGCGTATTCCAGAACATCATGATTGATATCGGTGATGAACAGAGTCTGGAGAACGATCTCAGTACCTACTCTTCCCACCTCCTCAACATGAAAAATATGATGAAGGCTGCCAACAACAGTACCATCATATTGATAGATGAGTTCGGTACAGGTACAGAACCTGGCATTGGCGGTGCCATAGCAGAAGCGGTGCTCGACAAATTCTGCAAGCAACAAGCCTATGGTGTCATAACAACCCACTACCAGAATCTGAAACATTTTGCAGACAGTCATGAAGGAGTAGCCAATGGAGCCATGCTCTACGACCGACATGAGATGAAAGCATTATTCCAATTGGCTATCGGTCGTCCCGGTTCTTCCTTCGCCATTGAGATTGCCCGCAAGATCGGTTTACCAGAGGAGGTCATCAAAGAAGCCAGCGACATTGTAGGTTCTGAATATATCCAGAGTGACAAGTATCTGCAGGATATCGTAAGAGACAAGCGCTATTGGGAAAACAAGCGACAGAGCATACACCAGCGCGAAAAGGATATGGAGAAAACCATCTCCAAATACGAGAGCGATATAGAGGAAATAGAAAAAAGTCGCAAGCAAATTCTCGCCAAGGCCAAGCAGCAGGCAGAAGAACTTCTCAAGGAAAGTAATAAGAAGATAGAGAATGCCATCCGAGAAATTCGCGAGAACCAGGCTGAGAAAGAAGAAACCAAGCGCATTCGTCAAGAACTGGATGCATTCAAACAGGAAATGCAGGAGATTGACACAAAGGACAATGATGACAAGATTGCCCGCAAGATAGCGCAGATACAGCAACGAAAAGAACGCCACGCCAAACGAAAGGCTGAAAAGGCACAGAATCAGGAGAAAGCTGCTGCCGCCCTACGCAATGCGCAGAATAAGTCACAGGCCGAAAACAACAAGGAGTTGAAAGAAGGTGACACCGTGCGCATCAAGGGACTCACTACCGTGGGCAAGATTGAAAGCATTGCCGGCGACATGGCCACCGCTGTCTTTGGAGGCATGAAAACAAAAATGCGCCTCAGCAGACTGGAACATGCCACTGCTTCTACAGAAAAGGATAAGACAGAAGAAAGAAAAGAGAATTTAGCTTCATACGGCATTAGCAAGGAGACACGCAAGACGATTGATGCCCACAAGAGTAATTTCCATCAAGATCTTGATGTAAGAGGTATGCGTGGAGACGAAGCACTCAATGCGGTTCAGCACTTTATAGACGATGCCATACTGGTGGGAATGCCTCGCGTAAGAATCCTGCATGGAAAAGGAAACGGTATTCTGCGCCAACTCATCAGACAGTATGTGAGCAGTATCCCAAATGTGGTACATTACGCTGACGAACATGTACAATTTGGTGGAGCAGGCATTACTGTCGTCGATTTCTAAAGCGATTTTGAGCATATTTTATAAATAAATGTTAAAAACCAAAACTTTTCTTTGGAAAGTTTTGGTCAATACAAAATAAAGTCGTACCTTTGCACCCGCTTAAAAGCAATAAGCATTTTAAAGCACATTGAGACGGACAAGTCTCATACGACCAGCTCCCTCGGAATCCCCCAGGATGGGAACATAGCAAGGGTACTTGGTTGTAGCGGTGCGATATGAATCGCTTGTCCACCCGCCTCTTTAGCTCAGTTGGCCAGAGCACGTGATTTGTAATCTCGGGGTCGTTGGTTCGAATCCGACAAGAGGCTCAAAAAGGAACTTCCATGAAGAAAGTTCCTTTTTTGTTTTTATAGACTTTTATATTCAGACTGATACCATTATTATATACAGACAGCCTCCTCTATTATATATAGACAGAATCCTTCTCTCTCCTATTTCCGGGCAACTTTTTGACAAACAATACAAAATATATATAAAAATAAAGGGAATATTGTCGGTATGTGCAGAAAATTACGTAATTTTGCAAGATAGTATAAGAAATATAGCAAGAATTATTTCATAAACATATCATTATAAAAATAGCTAAAGGAAAATAATCAAAATGATAGATGTAGTAAAGATTACACAAACAAAAGCTTTTGCCAGACAGGACGGAGCCATTTTGGGCGCTGTTTGGATAGCCAGTTTTGCATCCACCATGTGGTCGGTAACGCCAGGCTATGCTTTGCTTAGTTTATTGGCCAACATCTTGGCTATCAGCACTCCATTTGTGGTAGCAAAAAGACTGAAGGCATTCAGAGACGATGCATTGGATGGAACCATTTCTTTCCGAAGAGGTTTATTTTATTGCGCACAAACATTCTTCAATGCAACCTTACTCCTGACCATAGTTCAATTTCTATGGTTTAAATTCCTTGACACAGGTGTTTTCATGAGCTATATCATAGACAATTACACCCTGATGCTGAAAACATACAATTTTCCAGCCAACGAGATAAAGACACTCATAGAAGCCATCAGTATGATGAAACCTATATCCTGGGCTGCAGCATTCATGATTACAGATATATTTGCTGCCATTATCCTGAGTCCAGCGATTGCAGCACTCATGAGTAGAAAACAAAAGAAAGAATAAATTATAAACCAAGAATAAAAAATGGACATAACAGTTGTTGTACCTCTATTTAATGAGGAAGAATCTTTGCCAGAACTTTATGCGTGGATAGAACGCGTAATGAAAGCCAACGACTTTAGCTTTGAGGTCATATTCGTTAACGATGGTTCTACCGACCATTCCTGGGAGGTCATCGAAGAACTTGCAGAAAAGTCAGCAAACGTAAAGGGCATCAAATTCCGCCGTAACTATGGAAAAAGTCCTGCCCTATTCTGCGGATTCAAGGAAGCTCAAGGCGATGTTGTTATTACAATGGATGCAGACTTACAGGATTCTCCGGATGAGATTCCTGCACTTTATCATATGATTACCAAAGAGGGGTACGATCTGGTTTCCGGATACAAGCAGAACCGCAAACAGGGAGATCCACTTTCCAAGACCATCCCAACAAAGCTCTTCAATGCCACAGCACGCAAAGTGAGTGGCATCCACAACCTGCATGATTTCAACTGCGGACTGAAAGCTTACCGTAAAGATGTCATCAAAAACATAGAAGTTTACGGAGAAATGCACAGATATATTCCATATCTGGCAAAGAATGCAGGTTTTGACAAAATCGGAGAAAAACCAGTACACCACCAGGCACGTAAATTTGGCACCTCCAAATTCATGGGCTGGAATCGCTTTGTCAATGGTTATCTGGACCTAATGACACTTTGGTTCCTGAGCAACTTCGGAAAGAAGCCTATGCACGTATTCGGTTTCTTGGGTAGTGTGGTATTCTTCATAGCCTTCCTTTCCCTCATAGGATTGGGAGTTGATAAGTTGATAGAACTCCACCAAGGTGTATATGGGCACCTCATCACAGATTCCCCATATTTCTTCATTGCCCTGACAGCCATGTTGTTAGGAAGCCAACTATTCCTTGCAGGCTTTTTAGGCGACCTTATCAGCCGCCAGAATCCAAATCGTAATGATTATCAAATAGAAAAAGAGATAAGATGCGGAAAATAATTCCTACCATCCTGTTCGCCATCATAACGATGGTGAGTTGTTCCACGCTCGACTGTCCACTCAACAATACGGTATATACCAAATACAAACTGGACGGAAACGTAACACAACTCACAGGTTCATACATAACCATCTCGACAAACAAAAGAGATGGAGAAGACAGCATTCTCATCAATAAGGATGAGAATGTAGATAGCTTTATGCTACCGATGAGTTATACAAATGCAGCAGACACACTCTATTTCGAGATTCAAGATGTCCAAGAGCGTGTATTCAATGATACCCTCATCGTAGCAAAAGACAATCATCCACATTTCGAATCTATCGATTGCAGTCCGTCCTACTTCCATACGATTACGGGAGTTACGACGACTCACCACTTGATAGATTCTGTAGTCATCAACCATAAAGACGTAAATTTTGATGCAACGAAATCTCATTTCCTCATATATTTCGGCACTCGCGATTAGCATTCTATTACTTTTCGCAAGCGCCCCAACCTTTGCACAGTCAAAAGTAAAGAAAGTGATCGCTCAGGCTGACACCATACCTCTATTAAGAGGCGTGGCTATAAGTGTTGATGCTTTTGGAGCAGGACAGATGCTGCTTGGCGACTACGGTCAGTATGAAGCAGCCTTGCGCATCAACCTAAAAGACAAGTACTTCCCTGTCGTTGAATTAGGTTTAGGAAAAGCAGACGCCAAGGACGAAGGAACCAATCTGCACTATAAGACAAGTGCACCCTATGCCCGTATCGGTATGGATTGGAACCTGATGAAGAACAAGCATGACATCTACCGTCTCTATGGTGGTCTGAGATATGCTTTCACTTCCTACAAATATGACTTGACTGGTCCGGAGATGACAGATCCCATCTGGGGCACCACCTCTCCATACGAAGCAAAAGATGTATCCTGCAACTATCACTGGATGGAAATACTTTTTGGGGTAGATGCCAAGATTTGGGGACCCATCAGAATGGGTTGGAGTGTAAGATACAGACGCCGCATCGCCCACAACAATGGAGAACTGGGAAATACATGGTATGTTCCAGGATTTGGAAAACAGGGAAATTCCCGTTTCGGAGGCACATTCAACATCGCATACGAGTTTTAAAAAATCTCTAACAAATTCATAAGATATGAACAAGAAGAAATTGATATGGCAACTTCCTTTTCTGGCAATACTGGTTATCGGTACCATCTTTATCATACGCCAGCAACATGTCACCCCTTATCAGCATGACGAGGGTTTCGTTTTCGGAACCATATACCATATAACTTATCAGAGTGACGAAAACTACCAGAAAGAAATTGAGGCCGAACTACAGAAAGTAGATCAATCGCTTTCACCATTTAACAAAGGGTCTATCATTTCTAAAATCAATCGTAACGAGAACATAAAGGTTGACAAAATGTTCAAGGAGGTTTTCCAACTAGCAGAAAATATATCCAAAGAAACCAATGGCGCCTTTGACATTACCGTAGCACCTATGGTCAACACTTGGGGATTCGGATTCAAGCAGGGAAAGGCGCCAAGCAAGGAGACTATAGATAGCCTCAAAGCCATCGTGGGATTTCATAAGGTGAGTCTGGAAAATGACTATATCAAGAAACAGAATCCCAATACAATGTTAGACTGTTCAGCCATCGCAAAAGGATACGGAAGTGATGTCGTAGCCCGCTTACTGAAGAAAAAAGGTGTTGAAAACTTTATGGTTGAAATCGGAGGCGAAGTAGTAACCTGCGGCAATAGTGAAAAAAGAGTACCTTGGCGCATTGGAGTGAATAAGCCTACGGATGATTCACTCAATACTAATACAGAACTCCAGACGGTACTCAACGTCACGGACAAAGCTATGGCAACGAGTGGAAATTATCGTAATTTCTATTACAAAAACGGCAAGAAATATGCACATACCATTGACCCCAAAACCGGTTATCCCGTGCAGCATAATATACTCTCTGCCACAGTAATTGCCAACAATTGTGCAACAGCAGATGCATTTGCCACCTCCTTCATGGTACTTGGCATGGATGGAACAAAGAAAATTCTCGAAAAGCACCCCGAACTACTCGCATACCTGATTTATTCAGATGCCCAAGGTAAAAACAGGGTATGGTATTCTCCATCTATAAAAAAGATTTTAGCAGAATAGTCAGAAATCTCCGTCTAAGAAAGTTTGAGAGAAACAAAACGCTATGGCAGAAAACAGATTATACGACATATTACTCTCCCTTCCCCTCTTCCTCGGCATGAGTCGCAACGACTTGCACGAGGCAGCAGGAAAGACACGCTTTGACTTTCTAAAAGTATCAGAGGGAGAAGCCATCGTAAAAGACGGTGAACGGTGCCTCTCTCTCTTCTTTCTACTCACAGGAGAAATCAAGGTCATGACAGATGCAGACGACCATGGCTACAATATCGAAGAAGACATATCTGCTCCTGAAATTTTCCAACCAGAGAGAATCTTCGGACTCAACCAAAGATTTACCCACACGTATATTGCAAAAACCGATTGCAGTATCATGCGACTCGAAAAGCAGGAGGTATTGAAACTCTCCGAATTGTTTGAGATTTTCCGTATCAACTTACTTAACTTTATTTCTGCGCAGACTCAAAAAATGAGCAGAAGAGCCCTGCGTGTACCACCAAGGAATATAGAAGAACTCATTATCCGCTTTTTTGAAGCTCGTTGCGTTCGTCCAGGTGGAGAGAAAACATTCCGTATCAAAATGACCAGAATGGCAAAGGAACTCAACGATAGCAGACTTGACATTTCCAAAGCTCTAAATAATTTGGAAGCACAGGGATTATTACGCTTACAAAGAGAAAGAATTTTTATCCCTGCCCTTGAGAAACTGTTAAGTAGATAAGAAATATATATGAATTATCAAACAAGAGTGTAATATTAGTTAAATTCTCTCTCACAGATATGAGAATCACATCTTTTTTTACTAATTTTGCACCAAAATAAAAAGAAAGTCAGTATGCTTGATGAAAAGAATATAGAAAAGAGAATAAATCCATTTTTCGAATCTTATAATACGCCGCACAACACGGTGCCATTCCATCGTATAAAACTTGAAGATTACGAAGAGGCTTTCATGGAGGGAATACGTCGCGATGATGAATCTACAGATAAGCTTATCAACGACCCCGCAGAGCCTACCTTCGAGAATACCATTGCGCGTGTAGATACAGAAAAGGGAGAACATTATTACGACCTTCTGAGTCGAGTTTCCAACGTTTTTTCCTGCATGATGAGTGCGGAAACCTGTGACGAAATGGAAGCTTTGGCACAGAAGCTAAGTCCTATCCTCACCAAGCATGCCAATGACATCACTCTGAACAAGAAGTTATTTGAAAGAGTCAAGTTTGTACATGATCATCCCAACCGAGAGTTGACAGCAGAAGAACAGATGCTGCTCGATACAAGTTATGATGGTTTTGTAAGAAGTGGTGCCTTGCTCGATGAAGAAGGAAAGGAAAAACTCCGCAAACTGACAGAAGAAGCCAGTATGCTCACACTCCAGTTTTCTCAAAATGTATTAAAGGAGAACAAAGCATATACACTGCATATAACAGACGAGGCCCAGCTGGACGGTCTTCCTAATACAGCCATAACAGCAGCTGCCCAGAATGCCAAGGAGCAAGAAAAAGAGGGATGGATATTTACGTTAGATTATCCAAGCTACTCTCCTTTCATGACTTACTCTACACAGCGTGAGTTACGAAAGGAAATGTATATGGCACGCAATACAGAGTGTACCCATGACAATGACTCCAACAATCTGGAAATCTGCAAGCGCCTCATCAACCTTCGACGCGAACTGGCTCAGCTTTTGGGTTACAGTACCTATGCAGACTATGTACTCAAGCATCGCATGGCAAGCAATGTAGAAAATGTCTATAAACTTCTGAATGATCTCATTGATGCCTATAAACCAACTGCTATCAAGGAGGTGAAGGAAATCGAAGAACTGGCAAAGGAGATGGAAGGTAACGATTTCGAAATGCAGCCATGGGACTTCAGTTTCTATTCACACAAACTCCAGATGAAGAAATTCAATCTGGATGCCGAAATGCTACGACCATATTTCCAGTTGGACAAAGTGATCGAGGGAGTATTCGGTCTTGCAAACAAGTTATATGGAATCACCTTCAAAGAAAACAAGGAAATACCGGTATATCACCCTGACGTAAAAGCATACGAAGTATTCGATAAAGACGGCAGTTATCTCGCTGTATTCTATGCAGACTTCTTCCCACGAAAGGGTAAACAAGGAGGGGCATGGATGACTGAATTCCAAGGTCAATGGATAGACCATAAAGGCAACGATGTACGACCTCATGTAAGCGTAGTGACTAATTTCACCAAGCCTACAGAGGAAAAGCCTGCTCTTCTGACATTAGGAGAAGTAGAGACATTCCTGCACGAATTCGGTCACAGTTTACATGGTATGTTTGCCAACACCCGTTTTGAAAGCCTTTCAGGTACAAACGTTTGGTGGGACTTCGTAGAATTACCATCCCAATTTATGGAGAACTATGCCATAGAAAAAGATTTTCTACGCACATTTGCCTTCCATTATGAAACAGGCGAGCCTTTACCTGACGAACTGACAGAGCGCATCGTCAAAAGCCGCAACTTCATGGCGGCTTATGCGTGCTTGAGACAGGTAAGTTTTGGACTTCTTGATATGGCATATTACACGAAAAAAGATGCGTTCACAGACGACATCATCCCATTCGAAAAGAAAGCATGGGAAAAGGCCATGATTCTACCTCAGTTACCAGACACCTGTATGACTGTAACCTTCTCCCACATCATGGCTGGTGGATATGCTGCGGGATACTACAGCTATAAATGGGCTGAAGTACTGGATGCTGATGCTTTCAGCGTTTTCAAGAAAAATGGTATCTTCGATCAAGCTACAGCAAAAAGTTTCAGAGATAATATTTTGTCTAAAGGAGGAACAGAACACCCAATGACATTATATAAGCGATTCCGTGGTCAAGAACCTACGATAGATGCCTTGCTTGAGAGAAACGAAATAAAGAAAAATGCGAATGTTAATTAAAAGGTTATGGAGAACGGACTTTCTAAGCAGACAAAACTGGATTTGCGATATTTAAGAATGGCTCGCATTTGGGCAGAAAACAGTTATTGCAAACGCAGACAGGTAGGAGCACTGGTAGTCAAAGATAAAATGATTATCAGTGATGGATACAATGGTACTCCAAGCGGCTTCGAGAATATCTGCGAAGAAAATGATATTACCAAACCGTATGTTCTCCATGCAGAAGCCAATGCCATCACAAAATTGGCAAGAAGCAGCAATAATAGTGACGGCAGTACACTCTACGTAACCGCATCTCCTTGTATAGAATGTGCCAAACTCATCATTCAAGCAGGAATCAAGCGCGTAGTATATGCAGAAAAATACAGACTCAATGATGGAATCCAACTCATGGAAAGAGCAGGGATTAAAGTTGAGTATCTGGATATAAACCAACAAATTGCTCAAACTGAAAATGAATAGGCTTCTCATGACAAATACAAACAAGAGCAAATAGTAGAATATAACGTTAGTATAAAACATGATTATGAATAAAAACAAGAACAATCGATTTATGCCAATCATCATGGCCGCTTGTGTCGTGGTGGGTATATTTCTTGGCTCTTTTTTCTCCAACCACTTCTCTGGCAACCGACTCAACATCATCAATAGTGGAAGCAACCGACTCAACAATCTGCTACACATTATAGATGACCAGTATGTTGATGCTGTCAATATCGACTCGTTGGTAGATGAGGCTATTCCATTAATCTTGGCAGAATTAGACCCACACTCTGTCTATATAAGCGCAAAAGATGCGGCTGCAGCAACAGACGACCTCAAAGGCTCATTCTCTGGAGTAGGTGTAGAATTTGTCATCAGAGACGACACCATCCATATTCAGAATGTCATCCAAAACGGACCTGCAGAAAAAGCCGGTCTTTTGGCTGGTGATAAAATCGTAGCAGTAGATGGCAAACCTTTTGTAGGCAAAATTGTCACCAACCAGGAAGCGATGCACCGTTTGAAAGGTCCAAAAGATACAAAAGTTAAAATTGGCGTTGTGCGTTATGGCAGCAATAAAGTACAAACTTATACCGTAACCCGTGGTGAGATTCCAACCAAGAGCGTCACTGCTGCATACATGTTGGATAAAACTACCGGATATATTCGTATTAAGAATTTCGGTGAGAACACCTATCCTGAGATGTTGATAGCTTTAGCTAAGTTGTCACAGAAAGGTTTCAAGAATCTCTGCATCGACCTGCGAGACAACTCCGGCGGTTATCTTTCGGCAGCTGTAAACATGGCTAATGAATTTCTGTCTGATAAAAAGCTGATAGTCTATACACAGGGACGTAAATCTCCACGTCAGGAATATCGCAGCGATGGTAAAGGTTCCTATCAGGATATACCTTTAGTGGTACTTATTAATGAAGGTTCTGCTTCATCTGCAGAAATATTTGCAGGTGCCATGCAGGACAATGACCGCGCCACTATTATCGGCCGCCGCTCTTTTGGTAAAGGTTTGGTACAGCAACAGTTGGAATTCCCAGATCACAGTCTAATCCGACTGACTATTGCAAGGTACTACACTCCTTCCGGACGTTGCATACAGAAGCCATATACCATGGGCGACGATAAAGATTATGAGCAAGATTTACTGGATCGCTACCAGCATGGTGAGTTCTTCTCGCAAGACAGCATCAAGCACACCGGTCCTGCCTACCATACAGGATTGGGCAGAGTGGTATATGGCGGTGGTGGTATCACACCTGACATCTTCGTGCCAGAAGATACGTTGGGCATGACCTCATATTTCAAAGAAGCCAGCATGAGTGGCCTGATTCTTCAATACGCATTCATCTATACAGACAATAATCGTCCTAAGTTGAATAACTTTAAAGAGATGATGGAACTTTCAGATTATCTTGTAAAACAAGACATGGTTGAGAAGTTTGCTAATTATGCAGACAAGCATGGATTACAACGCCGCAATCTGCTGATAAGAAAGTCGCACAAACTTTTAGAGCGTGTACTCAATGGTCGAATTATTTACAACATGCTTAATGAGCAGGCTTGGTCTCAATACATCAATCAAGATGATCCTGTCATCAGGAAAACATTGGAAGTATTCGAGGAAAATGCAGCATTCCCTAAAAAGCCAGTTGCTGTGCATGTGCAAAAGGCAAAAGGAAAATTATCAAACAAAGTTAGCGGAAAAGCTAAATAAGACTTTGTCTAATAAGAATAGCTATTGTCATGAACAAACAAGAACTCAGAACAGAGATACGAAATAGGAAGCGACAGTTTACCCAAGCACAACTGGGAGAGCTGTCGCTCTCTATTATTATGCAATTAAAAAAGCATCCCCGTTTAAGAAAAGCACAAACGATACTGCTATACTATTCATTACCGGATGAAGTAAATACACATGAATGGATAGATGAAATCGTAGCCGAAGGAAAAAAAGTCCTACTACCTGTAGTTACAGACGGAGAAAACATGATTTTAAGAGAATATACAGGGAAAAAGGATCTTAAGGAAGGTAATTATCATATCCTAGAACCAAGCGGAACTCTATTTTCTGAAAAAAGATACGGAGAAATCGAAGTAGGAATCATTCCTGGTATGAGCTTTGATGACAAAGGACACCGCCTGGGCAGAGGTAAAGGATATTACGATCGATTCTTAAAGAAGATTCCATCCATCTATAAAATCGGAGTCTGCTATAGTTTTCAGAAAGAATCTTCGATTCCTTATGAAAAACATGATAAAATCATGGATGAAATTATTACTGATATCTAATAAAATTTAATATCAACAATGACCTGTGCACCGGCACATTCGTTCAGGCGTTTCACTAAAATGCTACGTCCCATAGATAGATCTGCACGCAAGGCTGGATTATTCACCTTTACGAACAGTGTCTGGTTTTTGATAAAACGTTCACTGGTATATCGGGCTATAGGCTCCCCTACCACATCATCCCAAGAAGTCAAAAGTCTCCTTTGCCGTAGAGGTGACTCTAAACCCTGACGCCGCAGAAAGTCTGGCAATAAGGTTTGCATGGATTGTACTTTTCTTCTAAACATGATATAAATGATTTTAATAATTAATGTAAATCAAATAGAGCGCATTAGCCACAAATCAACAGAGACAAGAACTTTGCAACAGCGAAATGAACTTTACCCCCAAAGAGAAAGAACTATTCTCAACTGTTTGCCATCAATTCTATATCACCTCCCTCGACCGTAAATATCTTATATTCACCATCGCTTTTAGACAGGATTTTATCCAAATGATCACGATTCGTATCAGTAATGAATATTTGTCCGAAGTTATCACCAGAAACAAGTTGGACAATAGATTCTACTCTCTGCGCATCCAACTTATCAAAGATATCGTCTAACAGCAACAAAGGGGTTGTGATTGAAGAAGTACGGCGAAGAAAATCAAATTGAGCAAGCTTCAAAGCAAGCACAAAAGTTTTATTCTGTCCTTGACTTCCCTCACGTTTCATCTGAAAATCACCTATAAGCATCTCAAGATCATCACGATGTACACCATGAAGAGAATAACCAACTGCCCGGTCCTTGAATCTATCACGCTGAATAACATCTAACAATGAACCACGCTGACAATGAGAGACATAGCGAAGACTAACCATCTCCCGTTGACCAGAAATCTGCTGATAAATTCGTTGAAAGACAGGAACCAATTCCTCCACAAAAGCAAGACGTTTCTGAAAGAGCAACTCGCCATTACGGGCCATCTCCTGTTCCCATATATCAAGCAAGGACGAATCAGGCTCCTCCTCCATTTTCAAAAGAGCATTACGCTGCTGGAGAGCCTTATTATAATTAGCTAACAATTCAATATAAGAATGGTCATATTGTGAAATAACAACATCCATCAGGCGACGGCGCTCTTCACTTCCTCCTTCTATAAGGGAAGAATCAGAAGGAGAAACATAAATTAAAGGAACTAAACCGATATGTTGCGACAATCGTTTATACTCCTTTTTATTGCGCTTGAAATGTTTCTTCGTACCACGTTTCATACCACAATAAATATTCTCGATATCACCCTGTTCTGTGCGATATTTCCCTTCAAGCATAAAGAAATTCTCATCATGCATGATAATCTGAGAGTCAATAGGATTATTGGCACTACGACAAAAGGAGAGGTAATAGATTGCATCCAAAAAATTAGTCTTACCTACGCCGTTATGGCCGATAAGACAATTGATTTTTGGGGACAAATCCAAATTCACTCCCTTTATGTTCTTATAATTTAAGATGGAAATATTCTCTAAAATCATAGGCTCTTTATGCTTTTGGACTGCAAAGATAGCAGAAAAACCGCAAAAAACGAAAAAAGTAGGCTAGAAATTTCAATATATAAATAAAATTGCGTATTTTTGCAAAAAATTAGGCGCAATCGACTAATATAAAGACCTTAAATGGGATTAGCATTCATTTTTATAAATGAAGACATTCCCTTTATTGAATATTAAAGTTGATGATGCGTTTATCCAACAGAATTAGAATAATAAAAAAACAAAATAAAAAAAATGGCAAAAAACAACGTACAGGCTCCAGAAAGCGAGAGCCTTAACATTCATGAGGCCTTCTTCTTGAAAAACAAGAAGTTGATTCTCGGCGCAGTAGTTGCTATCATTGTAATTATTGCAGGTATTTTCGTTTACAACAATCAGATTGCTGGTCCACGTGAGGACAAAGCAAGTACTATGTTAGGCAAAGGTCAGACTTATTTCAACAATGAAATGTATGATCAGGCTCTCAATGGCGATGGTGCTGGCTTTGTAGGTTTTGCAAAAATTGCAAGTGACTACAGCGGCACAAAAGCTGCAAATCTGGCCAATCTCTATGCAGGTCTTTGCTATGCAAACCTTGGCAAGTGGGCTGAAGCACAGAAAAGCCTTGATGCTTTTTCTTCTAAAGGTGATCAGATGATTAGTCCTGCAGCACAAGCAGCTTTAGGTGATGCTTATGCACATCTCAACCAGCTCGACAAAGCAGTGGAAGCATTTAAGAAGGCTGCAAGCATGGCTGATGACAAGGCACAAGACGATGCAAACAACAGTCTCTCTCCTACTTTCCTCATCAAAGCAGGTGAAATTCTTGAAAGCCAGGGAAAGAAGGCCGACGCTTTGAGCATCTACCAGGACATCAAGAAAAAATATGTAAACTCTATGCTCGTTCAGAGTTCAGAGATTGATAAATACATCGAAAGAGCTTCCAACTAATTATGGCAACAGCACTTCATAATTTATCAGACTACGACTTTACCAAGGTGCCAGACGCAAGCAATATGTGCTTTGGCATCGTGGTAGCAGAATGGAATCCAGAGGTAACAGGTGCCTTGCTTGACGGAGCTGTCAAGACTTTGGAAAAGCATGGCGCTCTTTCTGAAAACATTCATGTAAAGACTGTTCCTGGCAGCTTTGAACTCATTTATGGTGCTCACCAGATGGTACTCAACGGTGGTTACGATGCTGTCATCATACTTGGATGCGTCATACGCGGTGAAACTCCACATTTCGACTATATCTGTCAAGGAGTTACCTATGGTATAGCTCGCTTAAATGCCACACAGGAAATCCCTGTCATCTATGGCCTGTTAACAACAAATGACCTGCAGCAGGCTCAAGACCGCTGTGGTGGCAAACTTGGCAACAAGGGTGACGAATGTGCTATTGATGCTATTAAAATGGCAAAATTCTAAATATATATATAATAATAACGTACTATATATAATAAGGTATATGAAACTATATCAGTTATTACAATCATTCGAATTTGAAGAGTTATTCCCTGCAGTGAATGAAATGTATCCAAATGCATACCTGCATCGTGATATATTTGAAAAAGCATTCAACATGCTTTGCAACATCGAGCCTGTAGTTTCGAAGAAAACCATCAGATACGAACTTAAGGAAGATCCAAATAGCAAGGATATGATTGTGGGAGCAGATGACACCAGTTTCAATACAACCTGGGATGCTTGCCTCGGTAAAGAAATAAAAAAAGGAAAGGGTGCAAACCTCAATGATGAAGAATTAGCAGCCAATTGCCTGCTCAATATACTCTTCCTTGGCCGACACCCTCTCAGTTTTGAAAAAGACTACCGAAAACTTTTCAAGTAGTCTTTATTCTGCAAGATTGATAATCAATTCACATAAGCATTAGACCTCATCCTCATCGGATGAGGTTTTTTGTTGCTCATTATTATTATCATCATCTTCTTCATCACTACCTGTATCCAATTTGGTATCTTTACCAACGGAAACAGCACCCATGCGAGAGATCTTAACTACTAAAGGCACATACTCATCACTTGTTACATCTGGAGATCCAATACTTCCTGCAAAAACCAGGTTGTTACCCTCAGCCTGTACATAGACCAAACCAAGCAATGCCCCATTTTGCTGGGTATTTTTATCTAAATATCCCGTAAAATCGGTCTTCAAAAAGGTACGATTAAAAAATTCAGTACCATCCTTACGCAGAATTCTAACCGTAATCTTATTATCTAAATATTTGGTATTATCATCACCGACTGCTAAAGGCAAACTATTGTCTGCTTCACGCTTAACTATAACTTTATAGGTTGAACCCAGCCATTCAACCTCACGAGCCTGTTCATATCCACTCATCTGCTGAGTTTTCTTTGGCTTTGGAGCCTGAGGCTTTGGAGCGATGATAACATCACTCTTTTTCTTTTCACTGCAAGATGTGAAGCCTGTGACAAGACATGCAGCCAAAAGTAAAGGAAATATTCTATTCATCATTACATTTTTATAGATTATGTGGCAAAATTAAGAAAAAATTATCAATTGACAAAAAAAACAGAATAAAAAAAGCACCCTCTTTCACAAGAGAGTGCTTCTTAATCTTTTTACTAACTAAAAACCTATTGTTCTCACACGATATTATAAAAGTTCAGTTTATGAATTCTAATCGTTTATATAGACCTTTGCAAAGCAGAAAGGTTTAATACAAAATTGATTTTTCTTCGTATTTAACATATTTCAACACAAAAAACAATCTTTCAAAGTGGTATTTAAAAGAAGAAAAAGTACCCATTATAAAAGATTATCAATTAAAAAGAAACAAAAGAAAAAAAATAATTTGGTTTTTCGAACATTTTGATGTAACTTTGCATTCAAAACAAGACAATTCGTATGAAAAAGTTATTTTTTTTATTATTAATTGCTATCATATACACCTTTTCCTCTTGCTCAGAAAAGAAAACAGAGGAAAAGAAGACTATCATTGATACTATTCCTATGATGGTAATGCAGATACAAAAATGCAACAGACTTTACACGACAGAAATACATGTCCATAAAATAGTAACTCATGACGATCAACTGAAATTGAAAGGCTCTATATTCAAAAAAGATTTCAATATCAATGTACCAGGTTCCAACAGAAAAGTTGCAATTCCGATGGATGCTACATTAAAAGCATACATAGATTTCAAGGATTTTGGGGCACAGAACATCAGCAGAAAGAAAGAAAAAATAGAGATTACATTGCCAGACCCCAAAATAATGCTCACAAGCAGCAAAATAGATCATGAAGGAGTCAAGCAGTTTGTTTCTCTCACCCGACGTAACTTTAGCGATGCTGAACTCAGTCTATATGAACAGCAGGGCCGGGAAGGAATCATCAAGGACATTCCCAATATGGAAGTCATTGAAACAGCAAGACAAAATGCTGCCAACATTCTAATTCCTATGCTCATAGAAATGGGATTCAAAGAAGAAAATATAAAGATAACTTTTAGAAAGAAATTTTCTTTGGACGATCTCAAGACTATCTTGGACAATTCGACTATCGAAAAGAAAACGAACTAAAGAAACAGATTTAAAGGCCTATTTTTAGTCATTATCGAGGATACTAATTAGGTAAAGTTTACCTGATAGAATAAAGATTATAAAAATGAAGAGAATAGAATTCATCATTATATTAGTACTTGTCATTATAATAGGTGGAAGTCTATATTGGTTGGCAAGAGATACTCATGTGGAAGGAGAAAACGTGGGGCAGACACAACTGTCTCCTACACAAATCCGCACTATAGAGAACATTGGGCAATGGGAATTTCTATCAATCAGTGACGAAGAACTCATTGATACAACAAGGCATGGCTTCTTCGGTGACGACAAGTTAATACGTATCTATTATGGTACACTTCGGCTTGGCATTGATATGAAAGAAGTAAAAGAAGGTTGGATAGAAACAGAGAAAGATACGATTGTCTGTACACTACCTCCAATCAAATTACTGGATCATAATTTTATTGACGAAGCAAAAACCCAGTCTTTTTTTGAAACCGGTGACTGGACAGGAAAAGACAGGCAAAAACTTTATGAGCGAGCTTACAATGCAATGAGAATACGATGCTTATCAAATACAAACATATCAACAGCAGAAGAAAATGCTCATATTCAATTCTACAAGATGCTCAAGGCTATGGGATTTACAAATGTAAAAGTTAGATTTGAAGAAGAACATAAGAAATAAGTGTTAGGACAAATAGTCACTTTACAAAAC
>ERZ1026882.103-NODE-103-length-70299-cov-7.068433_pt1 | contig 70299 bp, 47 predicted proteins | sample MGYA00380171_ERZ1026882 | MGnify/ENA primary metagenome ERZ1026882 (study PRJEB33269, sample SAMEA4719807) | human gut metagenome | biome: human-associated habitat; feature: organic feature; material: feces | place: Cameroon | collected 2013-10 ...
TTGTGAGGATTTTGACAAGTCATCCAACGCAGCAGACCGCCTTTTAGGCGCCCCGCCACTACTCGTCTTGCTCAGACTCCTGGTAAGCCTTCAGCAACTTCTCCTGCACGTCGCCAGGAACAGGCTGATAATCAGCAAACTCCATACTGAAAGTAGCTGCACCGGAAGTCAAAGAACTGAGTGTGGTCGAATACTTATACATCTCAGCAAGCGGAACACGGGCCTTGAGGACTGAGAATCCCTTGTCCGTATCCATACCCTCGATGAGAGCACGTCTGTTCTGGAGGTCAGACATACAAGCACCCATATAATCGCCAGGAGTGAGCACTTCAACATTGTAGATCGGCTCCATAATCTTCGGACCAGCGTTGCGGAACGCCTCTTTGAAGGCATTGCGTGCTGCGAGAACGAAAGAAATTTCATTGGAGTCTACCGGGTGCATCTTTCCGTCATAGACATAAACCCTGATGTCACGTGCAAGCGAACCTGTAAGCGGACCTTCGCTCATCTTGTCGTTGATACCCTTGAGAATCGCAGGCATAAAGCGGGCGTCAATCGCACCACCGACAACGCAGTTCACAAACTCGAGCTTTCCGCCCCAAGGAAGGTCAAACTCCTCCTTGCCCTTGACGTTGAGCACCATCTCACGTCCGTCAACCTTGAACTTGTTGGTCATCTCCTGACCCTCCACGATTGGGCAGATGAGCAGATGAACCTCACCGAACTGGCCTGCTCCACCGGACTGTTTCTTGTGGCGGTAGGAAGCGGCCGCAACCTTAGTGATGGTCTCGCGGTAGGAAATCCTCGGCGCGAACATCTCGATTTCAATCTTGTTCTCATTGCGGAGTCTCCACTTGACGATGTTGATGTGCTGCTCGCCCTGTCCCTTAAGGATAGTCTGCTTCATCTCCTTTGAATACTCGACGATGATTGTCGGGTCCTCTGCGGAAATCTTGTTGAGAGCCTCGTTCATCTTTTCGTCGTCCTTCTGCTCGACAGGCTTGATGGCTGTGCGGTAGCGCGACTTAGGGAAACGGATGTGCTCATAGACAAGTTCCGAACCAGGCTGTGCGAGAGTCACGTCTGTCTTTGCGGCACGGAGTTTCACAGTACATCCGAGGTCTCCGGCCACCATCTCGCTGACCTTCTCCTTCTTCTTTCCGGCAACGGCGTAAATGGCGGTAATCCTCTCTTTCTCACCATTCTCAGGATTTTCGAGGTCCTGACCTTCGGTGAGTTTTCCGCTCATAACCTTGAAATATGCGACCTCACCGAGATGCTGCTCGACTGCGGTCTTGTATATAAAGAGTGATGTAGGAGCGTCTACCTTGCACTCTACTTCTTTCCCGTCTTTTGTGTGTTCTTTCCTTTCCGAAGGAGCGGCCGCCACCTTGATGGTGAACTCCATAAGTCTCTTGACTCCAATATCCTTCTTTGCTGAAAGGCAGAAAATCGGCATAATTGCCAACTGGCGGATTCCTATTCCAAGACCCTTGCGAATCTCGTCTTCAGTCAGAACGCCTGTCTCGAAATATTTTTCCATCAGTCCGTCATCGAACTCGGCAGCCCTTTCGATAAGCTGTCCCCTGAGTTCCTCAGCCTGCTCCTGCAACTCTGCCGGAATCTCAAGGTCTTCACGTGTACCGTTATCATCCTTGAAGTGATAGTACTTCATCTTGAGAACATCGACAAAACCGTCAAATCCTATTCCTACATTGACAGGGAACTGAACGATGACAGGTTTCTGCCCGAACGCCTCCTTAAGGCCGTCGAGCGTGTTCTCCCAATTTGCCTTCTCTCCGTCAAGCTGGTTGATGCCGAGGATGATAGGCATGTTGTAATTGTCCGCGTAGCGTGCGAAAATCTCTGTTCCAACCTCTACTCCCTGCTGGGCGTTGGTGACGAGAATCGCCGTGTCGCACACTCTGAATGCTGAAACTGCTCCGCCTACGAAGTCGTCAGCGCCCGGAGCGTCGATGATGTTGAACTTAGTGTCCATAAACTCTGCGTAGAGCGGAGTCGCGTAGATTGACCTCTGGTTGAGCTGCTCGATTTCCGAGTTGTCGGAAACAGTGTTCTTCGCTTCAACCGAGCCACGTCTGTCGATGACTTTGCCCTCGTAGAGCATGGCTTCAGATAACGTGGTCTTACCAGATCGGGTGCTACCGATCAAGACCACATTGCGGATGTCTTTTGTGGAATAAGTTTTCATCTTTGAAGTGTTATTAGTGTGTTGTTCTATATTTCCTTGTTGCAATAAGGGCGACAAGTGTTGCAAATTTAGAAAATTTATATACAAAAACAAGCGGAAGGCCAACATTCCTTTGTGTTATGAAAAAAAATGAATAGTTTTGACAATATTTTTTACTTAACTCGAGTATAGATGTTGAAAAATCCAGATACTATGAAAACATATAGAGTTTTTGCCGTCTTGACGATGGCGTTATTGCTGTGTGCCCCATGTGCCTCGGGGCAGTCTTTTAAGGATGGTCTGAAGCAGATCGGGAAGCGGATTGGCAAACAGGTCGAACGGAGAGTGGAGCAGAGAGTTGTCAATGAGGCCACTAAACAGGTGGATAAGCAGGTTGATAACGTGTTCGATGCGGTGTCGGGAAAAAATTCCGACAAGAAATCTGACAGGTCGTCCGACAAAAAGACTGAAAGGCAGACGGAGCAGACGACGGTGACAAAACCTGCCGCCAGAACGTCTGAGAAAAAGTCCGCAACAAGACAGACAGCGGGGAAGAGCGCCCGCGACAGGCAGTTGGAGCAGCAGTACGAGGCTATGCTCGGCCCGGATGCCGGCAAGGAAGAAGAGACTCCTGTGACCCCGGGCGTAAGGCTCCCGAAGGAGCATACTGCACTCTTCGCCCCTCTCGGCTACCCCGCGGATGCTTCATGGGGAGTGAAGTCGGTAAAGCCGGTGATACCTCCGACGGCTGCGACGAAACAGGTCGATTGGGTTGATAAGCAGCCGAATATATTTCAGCTTGACAATCAGAGTGCCATAGATGAATTCCTTCTGCTAGACCAGTGCAAAGAAGATGGTTACATAGAGGCGCTCACACCGGCCGACCATCGCTACTACGACATCAAAGGCGAAGTCTTTGCCCGTGCCGAAGAATTGAATGCTATGGTGAGATACTATAATGAACTCCTCGATGAGTACGACAGTGAAGACCCGCAGTGGGTCATAGAAAACATTGAAACCAAACTGGCTGACCTGCTTGGAGGTGATCTGTACAAGAGGACCATACGTTCCTCGATTGCGCCTTTCTTTGCTCTGAAAGGTGCGATCGATGAGGATACCAAGGCATATTTCGCCGCTCACGGTGGCTACGAGAATGCGGTCAACAAGAATCTGACAGCCTGGGATCCTCAGCCTGACAAAAAGGGCGTCACCACCTCTATTCCGGGACAGACAGGGTTCGTGGTCAGCGAGGTCAGTGCCGGAGCGACGGTTGACGTCGACGGTGTGCAGTATGTCCTTCATGACAGGAATAATCGCTGGGCCTTTGCCTCCGAGGTTTCCAAAACTGCCGTCGCCGGTAAGGACATGGTGATTCCGGACTATATATATTATAATGGGAAGAAGTTTCCGGTGGAGAGCATGCGCGGAGGGCTTTTCAGCGCCTCTACTATAAAGTCCGTGAAGCTTCCGAACACATTGACGGAGATTTCCAACGCTGCGTTCCGCGGCACTCCGATAACGGAAATCACCATCCCGGCTTCAGTGAAGAAACTTCAGGGGTCCGTTTTTCAGGGCTGCACCAAATTGGCGAAAGTCACTTTCGAGGGAGACTATATGGAAGAGTTCAGTGGCAGTTTCCAGAACTGCACGAGCCTTCGTAGCGTGGTCTGCCCGCGCCGCGTTGACATGATTAGTTACGATATGTTCACGGGCTGCTCTAATTTGACGGAGGTCGTGCTGCCCGAGAATCTGAAGGAAATACCATCGTCAATGTTCGACGGATGCAAGAAACTTACTAAGATTGATGTTCCTCACACCGTCACTAAAGTCGGCATGAGCGCATTCGCGAACTGCGGGGTGACGGAATTGGACCTTCGCAATGTCACGGAGTTCGAGGGTTTCTGTTTCAATGGATGCAAGGCTCTGAAGAAAGTGATACTCAGTTCTACGCTGAAGGATAATTTCCTTACGGAAACATACACTGAGTTTATGGAATGTCCGTTGTTGCAGGTTAAATGGGAGAATAATCAGTATATATATCCTGCGGGAATTGTATTTGTGCCTTAAGCGTTCAAAAATGATTGAATTGTAATTGATTGAAATTGTTGAATATCAGAATAATGAATATTTGTAAAAAATTATTTGCAGTTGCTGTTTTTGCGGCGACTATGGTTGGGATGTCGCAGGAAGTTGCGGCACAGAATAAACCGGTGATTAAATCCGTTGATTTCACGCTGCCGATTCCGAAGCCGGGGCAGTCGCTCTTTGATGCCAGGGAGTTTCAGTTCACTTCCGCAAAAACCGAATACGGCGACCTTGCTCCGAGCGGGGAGATAGCCGTGTTTGACCTCGATTGGATTGGCGATTTCAACACGAACGACGACGGGGATATGTTTTTCCGTGACGGATTCAACTATAAGGTCCGTCTCAAATTTATGGTGAACCCTAACGGAAATTACACCACGGACTTTGTTTTTACGGGGAAGGAATATTACATCGACGGCACGCGAATCAAAGTGACAGTCAACGGAATGGACGTCAAGGTTCTTAACAGCGTCCCGTATTTCATCAACACCGAGTTCACAGTGAAGGTAGGTGACGGTGGCGCCGGTTCGGAAAGAGCAAACGCGCAGCGGCAGAAATCCGACTACGAACAGAACAAAAACTCCTACAGAGCCTCCCTGCAGGCCTATTCGACCGCAGAAGCCGATGCTGCTTGCCCGGACACCAACCCAATTGGTCTGATAGTAATCACAGACCTCTACAAACCTCAATTCTATGCCGGTATGCCGGGACACACCGACTTTCTTCATCAAGACTGTATGCGTGTGACCCGAATCCTTGTCGACACCGAAGACTGCTATGTCGCCTCTCAGGTCAACAACACCGTTATGGGTCCATACAATATAAAAGAGGTCTGGCTCAGCGACAAAGTGGATGCGAATAAGTTTTTGACTGGAATATGTCAGGCGATGCAAGGCTGGAGAGACGACAAGACAGGGATTTATTATGCAAATTTCAGTATGCTCTTTCACTCGAAGCGTGCCACGCTGTTTATCCCGGAGGCCGCTGCTCCTGCTATTAAGGCCCGTGTCAGCAGACCAACTTGGATGAGTAAAATTCTTTTCACGATAAGGACTTACAAAGGAGATGTCTATTCCGCAGAGAAGGCGGGTGCGGCTGCCACAAAGCCTTTCTGCACCGAGCACGTCTTCACGGACAAGGTCGTGGCGGCGGACAAAATCTGCAGATACGCCGACTGTAGGGTAGGCAACCGTTATTATTACTCTTGCAAGATTTGCGGAAAGTGTGAGCACAACGATAAGCATATCTTCGGGGACAGCGGTCCTCTGACAGGCGCTCCGGAGCTTCTGGCTCACTCCTACGAACAACCTCTCGCCAATGACCAGGCATACGTCGGGGTGAATGCGTCCGGTCATCACGTGTGGTGGTACAGCTGCGTCTGGTGCGGACATTCAGATGGCTATGACCATCGTCACGTCACGAAATTGGAATGGAAGTCCAGCGGAAGCGAGGCTAATTACACTCAATACTGCCAGGCAATGAAGAGCATTGCCGAAGGCCAGGAGGAAGAAGCGCGTCTGGTGACGACAGCCCTTCCGGGAATGTTCATCCTTCCATACAAATCCGAGGCGAAGATGAGCAAGGAGTTCCAGAGTGTCGTGAACTTTGCACTCAATGATAACTTGCTGGACGACAATGTTCTCGGGAATGACTACACCGGTCCAATCAATCACTTCCAGCTGCGCTCTCTGGCAGTGCGCCTCGCCGAGGAAATGCTCAGGGGCGAAGTTAAAGTGAACAAGAAACTGCGTGCACGCTATGTTGATGACTTCTCCGCCAAGGCTGCCACAATCGGGCTTCTTGACGGGTATTTCAGCGGAGATGATGCGCCGGAGGATACGGCTCCCGCAACACGTCAGGAAGTGGCAACGATGATTTACAAGGTTCTGCGCTTTATCGAAAGCCAGAAAATCTATTCCTACACAGAGTATGACTCCAAGCTTGACTCCTACAGCGACCGGGGCAGCATAGCTCCGTGGGCGGAAGAGGCTGTGGCATTTATGGATGCGCTCGCTCTTGTGAAGCCTGCATCTGCATCGTCATTTGCTCCGAATGAGGTTCTTACCATCGAACAGGCGATTGAGGTGGCAGAAAAGAGCACTCACGCACAGCAGCTCGGCTGGTATCAGGCGAGGTCGTGGGGAGAAAACGGCGGGCGTTCCTATTCCGGAAGTCTCTGTAATATCCCATACGCAGGAGGCGGCTGTCATTTCATTTCTCCGGGCGAGCGAATCTGGGTCGTAGGGCCGCGCCTCGGCGGAATGTGGAAATTCCTCCCGACAATCGACTGCTACACAGGTCAGTTGCTCTATGTGGATGCCGAGTGGTTCCGCCCTGTGCGTCCGCAGGTCTTCACCAAGAAAGGTACCATAGTCAAGAGCATCCAATTCCGTGACTATCTGGACGGAGTCTATATATGGGACTACGGTTTCTGAGGGGCCGGTTTGCCTCGTGACCGTCAGTCTTTCATTCCGGTTCGTGAAAGTCACACAAAACTGACGCATCAATCCTTTAGGCAGCCGACGGGGACGATATAGACACCATCTTCCCGTCGGTATGCATATGGTCCTACGGCTGTGAGCACCATGAGGAACGACGGCTTTTTCATTCGTTCGGGGTCGATTTTTTCTTCAAGGGCCTTGAGCGTTCTGACGCCGTCGTTTATCAGATTGTCTCCGCCTATCTTGATTTCAACCAGCCCGTAGTTTCCGTTTCTAAGGTGTACCACGGCATCGCATTCCAGACCGTTTTTGTCGCGGTAGTGATAGATGTTCCCGTTCAGTGCTTCTGCATACACACGAAGGTCGCGGACGCATAGGGTCTCGAATATCAGCCCGAATGTGTTGAGATCGTTAATTAGGTCTTCCGGACCGAGTCCGAGGGCTGCCGTAGCTATGGACGGGTCGGTGAAGTATCGTGTATCTGAAGTCCGTATTGCTGTTTTTGACCTCAGATTCGGATTCCATGCCTCCGAATCCTCGATTACAAAAATTTTCTTGAGCGCAGAAATGTATGAGGATATGGTGTCTTCGTCAAAACTGTCGGATTCGTTGGCGGCCAAGTCTGCCTTTATCGTCCCGTAGGATGCCTGTGCACCTTGATGACGCGCGTATGACCGCAGGATTCTATGGGTGCGCACAGCGTCCCTGTTGATGCCGTCAGCCATTGATATATCCCTCTTTTCTACGGCATCAATATAGTCAAATGCCTGATCGAGGGCAATGTCCTCGTCCATATTGACGGCAAGCGGCCAACCTCCGCGGCAGGTGAGAAAGGCTGTCCGCTCCAAGTCGGCGGATGTTTCTCCGCTGATTGTTCCTGGTGTCTTGAACAACTCGCCTAAAGAGACTTCTCCGGTAGAGTCTCCGGATTCCCACAATGACATCGGTCTCATCCTGAGCCACCCTATTCTTCCGGTGCCTGAATGCAGGACTTCGCTCATGTCGGCGGGGACGGACGAACCTGTCAGAATAAAAAGCCCGAGTTCCGAACTGTGGTCGGCCTCGAACCTGATGCTGTCCCACAATGAGGGAGCAATCTGCCATTCATCAATCAGCCTCGGCTTTTCTCCTTTCAGAAGTATTGACGGGTTGATTCTTGCCAGCTGCCTGTTCTGTCCGCTCCTGTCGCTCTCGGACATATACAGAACGCTCTTGGCAATTTGTTCGGCTGTGGTGGTCTTTCCGCACCATTTCGCTCCTTCCAGAAGAACCGCTCCTTTCCCGGCCAGTTTCCTTGCCAGAAGCCTGTCAGCTATCCTGCTTTTGTAATCAGTTTTCATCCTTAATCCGGAATAATTTTTATTCTCCGCAAAAATAAGGCTAAATGTCTGATTTTCCAAGAGAATACAAACTTATTCGGTCATTTGGCCGAAAATCGTTCGGCTATTTGGCTTGATTTTGTTCGGTCATTTGGCGTCAAGCCATGTCCAGTGGTATACCAAGCGCGGGCACGAAAAATTTTTTTTAGGTGTTAATAATTTTCCAGAGTAGACATTCTGTAAGCTCCCGGGCTCATCCCGATGGACTCTTGGAAAACTGTGCAGTAATACTCTGAAGTCTTGAAGCCGCAATCGAGAGCGATGTTCTTGATTGGGAGGGCGGTGTTACGCAGGAAATACATTGACGAATGGATGCGGAGCTGCTGGAGATACTGCGCGGGCGGCATCCCGGTGTTCTTTCTGAAGGTCCTCCGCAACCAGGTGTAACTCATTCCGAGTTCCTTGGCAAGCGCTTGTATGTCAATCTGTTCCGAAAGGTGGTTGGTCATATACTGCTTCACCGAGTTGATTGCCTGCACCATCTTGTCGTCCGCCTTATTCCGCGTCGAGAGGTTGTAGTTTATCAGCGCGAGCATGTGCATTACGATGGATTCCAGTATCGTCATCGTCTGCCCGCACTGGCGTTCCGCATAGAACAGTGCCTGCTCGAAGAGATCGACGAGCGTTGCCGAAAGCCCCACCTCAATCGGTCCCCTCATGTCGGGGAAAAACTTGTCGACCGCCTCGCGAAAAGTCGGCCCGTTGAACCCTATGTAATACTCCGTCCATCCCGTGTCCCTGTTCGGACGGTAGGAGTGCCAGTATCCGGGACGCAGCAGGAAAAGTGTTCCGGGAGTTATGATGCGGCTTCCTGAATGGTCGTTGAATATACCCGTTCCGGCCGTAATGTAGACAAGTTGGAACTCCGCCAACCGTCGTCCGGCGTCCATGTCAAAACTATAGCGTTTGGGGATTACTCTCACCGGGTAGTCCTGTCTCGGCGCGGCTTCCTGATACCCGATGGTCGAAATCAGGTTGTCCGCGTCGTTCGCGATTGTCTCCAGCGAGAGCATAAAGAAGCGGCTTGTGTGCCGGTTTTCATATTGAATCATTTTCTTGTCTTTTTAGTATCTTTCTGTGTCAGAAAACCAATTTGATAATGCCCTCTGACTATGCCAATTCAGTGAAATAATATGTAAATTTGTTAAAGGCCGAGGGAAAACATATTCTCTGCAAATGCTTCTGAATATTACTTTTTCCCAAATCGGAAGTTCCGTGTGCGAAAACGTTTTTTTCTTCCGAAAGCCTTGCTTAAAGTTAGATAAAAAATGTGATTTTTGACCTTGAAGTGTCAAAAAACGTAATTGATAACAAACATAACTAATACCAGACATGCAAACGAGAAACAGAATCGCTGCAATTCTTGCTGCCGCCCTCGCGTTCGTCGCCTGCGGAAAAGGGCCCAAGACTCCGGACTACTACGTCTGTGCCTACATCTGGCCGTCGTGCCACGACGACTCCCTCGCCCACGAACTCATCTGGCCGGGCGGTCAGGGCGAATGGGAAATCATCAACGCCGGCACACCACGCTTTCCAGGGCACTACCAGCCGCGTGAACCCTTGTGGAAAGGCGACCAAGACGATGACCCCGAGGTTGTTGAGAAATGGATAAACACAGCTCTCAAATATGGGGTGAACACCTTTATATATGACTGGTACTGGTTCCACAACTATCCGTTCCTCGAAGAAGCCCTCAACAACGGCTTCCTCAAGGCGCCGTCAAACGAGAAGATGAACTTCTACATAATGTACGCGAACCACGAGGTGACAAATCTCTGGAATCCGTACACCAATCAGGACACAAAGACCCTCACCTTTGACCCGCGCATCGACTGGGAACAGTGGAAAGTGATTGTCGACAGGGTTATAAGGCAGTATTTTCATCGTCCGAACTATGTCAAGATTGACGGATGTCCTGTTTTCTCAATCTGGAGTCTCGACCTCTTTGCCGACGGTTTCGGTTCTATGGAAGAGGCGGGCAAGGCTATGGCATATTTCCGCGACGAAGTGAAGAAAGCCGGCTTCCCGGACCTCCACCTTCAGCAATGCGGAGGAAATTGGAAGCGTAGCGCATCGGAAGTTGCTCAGTTGAAGAAACAGATAGAGCTTTTCGGTGTTAATTCATTCTCTTTCTATAATATGGGAGGATTTGATACAGACTATATAAAGCACGGAATGAACGGCATCAGCTTGAGAGAAGAATGGGAAAAGCAGTTTGAACTGCCTGTATTTCCGACTGTTTCCGTGGGTTGGGACAGCACACCACGTTTCCTCGATGAAGGCGCCGAGAAAATCACCTGCTGGAACCATACTCCGGAAGCTTTCGCGTCTTTCCTTCAGACTGCCAAGGAATGGGCTGACTCTCACGCCGACACGCAGCCGAAATTCATAACCATCAACGCCTGGAACGAATATGTTGAGGGCAGTTACCTTCTTCCCGACAGGCGTAACGGATTCAGTTACCTGCAAGCCGTGCGTGACGTGCTGGACGGAAAATATGAAAATAAATAACACTTTCTATAATTATGATTAAGGACAAGATATTGTCGGCATTGGTTTTGACGACTGTCACAGTCCTGTTTTCCTGCACGGCAGGAAATCTTGACGGGCGGCTTGACGAAATTGACGACAGACTCTCATCTCTTGAGGCTTCGATTTCCAAGGTCAATGACAATGCGACGGCAGTAAACGCAATGTACCGCAAGAACTTGCTGATAAGTGAGTTTAAGCAAAAACTCGATGGGGGGGGGAATGAGATAGGTTATGATCTGACCTTCTCCGACGGCAGCGTTGCCCGGATAGTCTATGGAACGAAAGTCGAGGGAAGCGCCCCGATTATAGGGGTGGACCGTGACGGAGACTGGGCATTCTCAATTGACGGAGGGGAGCATTTTCTCAAAGTTCCGGGTGCCGAAACCCCTGGAAGCGAAGACGGCCATACGCCTCGTGCATCAATCGACAAATACGGATTCTGGATTGTCTCCACCGACGGAGGGCAGACTTGGAACCGCATCTTGAACGACGCCGGAGATCCGATTAGCGCAAAAGACGGAAAGTCAATGATTCCGTCTTCATACTCTTTCTTTAAGAGAGTGACATTTGATGAAAAGAATGGCTGTCTTGACATTGAAACGTTGACAGGTGAAAATTTTTCCATTCCTGTCCGCAAAAATCCGGCAATCGAACTGGATTATTACTATGATGGGGCTTATGCCTATGCAGGCACCGACGTTGTCTTTCCTGCCCGAATTACAGGCGTTGACAAGGCGGTCTGGACTTCCGTTCCGGAGGGCTGGCGTGCAAAGCTGGAGAATGACAAACTGACCGTCACTGCTCCTGAGAATGCCGCCTCGGGAGAATATGAACTCAAACTCCTCTCTTACGCGGAGAACGGTTCAGCCATTCCGTTCTCGTTCAAGTTCAGCTATGACCCTAAACTTATTTTCCGCGACGATTTTGTCGGGGACGATATCGACTACCGCTATTGGCTTCGTCATCAGGGAGGTTCCGTCCGTTCAGACTGGGACCGCTATCAGGAAGGCGACCCGGCACAGTCTTTCGTAAAGGACGGTCTTCTTACGCTGATGGCAGAGAAATACGGAGACACCTACCGTACCGGAGCCATCAAGACCAAAGGCAAATTCAGCTTTGCTCCTCCGTTCAGAATAGATTGCAGCGCAAGGTTCACAGAGATGGCGGACGGCGTCTGGTATGCCATCTGGACGGCTCCTGACGCAGGTTATATGTGGGGCGAAATAGACATTATGGAAAAAGCCAATTTCGGCACCCGCACCGAGCACACCTGCCACACCCAATACACCATCAACACCACTTCCGGACGTCAGGACCAGCCGAATGCAGGCAAGGGCTCCTGGATGACAGCCGGCGTATTCAATACATTCTCGGTAGAACTCACCGATGAGGCTGTGGTTTATTTTGTAAACGGAGTGGAAGTCTTCAGATACCTGAACATCAGGCATTCCGTCGAAGATCCCGGATATGCCCTTCTCAACGACAGGGAAAAGGAATACTATCTCTTGAACTACACCTTTATGGAACAGACATACAATCTCCTTCTGGACATAGCTCTTGGAGGTTCATTCCCGGGAAAAGTCGTGAACGACTCACAATTGCCGGGACAGTTTGACATTGACTGGATAAGCGTAAGAAAACTCTAATGACCGATATGATTATGAAAAAGATAAGAATTATTATGGCGACATTCGTTGCCGCCGCATCATTTCTCTCTTGTACGAACACAGCAGACATCGAAAAGAGAATTGACGGCATTGATGCACGTCTGACGGCCCTCGAAAAGGTGGCAGATGCTTTGAATGAGAATGTCGCAGCCCTTCAGGCAATTGCCGAGGGAAAGACCATCAACAAGGTCGAAGAAAAAGACGGAGTCTATACCATCACGCTTTCCGATGGCACGGAACTCAAACTCAATCAAGGAACAGAAGGTATGGGCAAGGCCCCGATTCTTTCCATTGACAAGGACGGCTATTGGATGGCTGACTATCAGGACGGGAAAGGACCGCAGTATATCCTCTCTGCATCCGACGAAAAAGTTATCGGACGCGGGCAGAATGGTGTCACCCCTAAATTCAGTGTCAATGCCGCAGGGAACTGGACGGTCAGTTACGACGGGGGCAAGAGTTGGGCGGAGGTTCTCGACGAAAACGGCAAGGCTGTTAAGGCTGTTGCCGAAGGCGGTGAGTCCGACTCCTACTTTGCCAATGTGGAATACACTGACGAGGCTCTCATCCTCACTCTGAAAAATGGGCAGAGCTATACGGCACCGGTTGTTGGCGGATTCCTTTTCAAAATCAACGGTGTCCCTGATGGAGACGTGACCTTCAAATATAACGAGAAAAAGACCTTCGGCATCGAGCAGAAAGGCGTCTTCTCCACCACAGTTCTCTGTCCTGACGGATGGAATGCCTGGCTGAGCGAAGCGATACTCACCATACAGGCGCCGGCGAAAGCGGATGAGGGTACAAAAGCCATTTTGGCGGACTCGCGTAAGGACGTTTCCATCATCGCAATTTCCGAAGCCGGACACATAGCCATCGCCAAGGTAATGGTTTACATTGACGGTATGGGAACGGTCGATGACCCTGCCGCAGGAATAAAAATTGTCGAAGCAAAAGCTTCTTCACTCACCTTCGGCGTAACTCTCGAGAACTCAAGTACGTGGCATTACATTTTCCGAAAGAGTTCGGAAGCCGCTCCATCACGTGCAGAAATCATTGCTTCGGGAACGGAAGGCACGGACAATTACAATCTTACATTTGAAGGACTCATTGCCGAGACCGCATACACTCTCTACCTCGTTCCGAGCAATGCATCCGGCGACGGGCCTCTCGCAATCTGCGAGGCTTCAACTACTGCGTTCAGCAATCTCTACGAAGCTTGGGAAGGCGGTATGGATATCAAAGTCGGCGGAATAGCCTATAATAAAACCTCTTATGGCAGTGGAACTCTCATTTCAGAGGGGACTGTTGCAGTGACAACTCCCGGAGTTTATTTCATTGCTTCGGGTGCAGAAGTCTCACTGAGTCAAGCCGTATTCAAGGGCTCTGTGATGCTCATCGGTAATGAGCCGGGTACAAGGTCGTCCGTTCACGTCATCAGCGGATGTGACTATGAACTCGGGAGCGAGACTGCCGAACACCATGTAGTGGCGTTCAAGAACGTCTCCATTACAAACGACAACCTCAACCGTCGAATACTTAGTGTCGCAAGTACAAACATCGGACGTATAGTTCTCGAGAACTGCTATCTGGGACTTAACGAAGACCTCATTTGGAGACAGAAAGCAGGTCAGAGCCTTAACGATATGTCCATTATTGACTGCGACATCCGCGTAATGAACGACAAAGACAGTCGGGGACGTGCTCTGATTCAGACCTGGAATGGTGCAGCAGCAGACTACACACTCGGATCATTTACCGCCAAAAACAATGTCGTTTGGAGCGATGGCGAGCCTCGTCCGTTCTACTTTATTGATGCACGCTTCGCCAGTGGTATCGAGTTCACATCCGTTGATGTGGAAAACAACACACTCTACAATGTCGCAGGAGTTGATGCCAGCTCAAGAAGAGGACTTGTCACTGTAAATAAAATCAGCGGCGCAGTCACAATAAAGAACAATCTCGCCTACCAGTCAGATCCTGTCAACAAGGGCACTGCCGGGGAAAGCAAATGCCTGTTCTTGTCCACAAAGGGCGAGAATCGTACGATCGAATCTGTGAGCACGGGAGGTAACTGGTCGTGGTATCCTCACACAACCTTTATGGTGGGAATCAATCAGGCTTATTATTGGGGCTCTCAAGAAGGAGTTTCCCTCGGGCTCAAATTGAACGGCAATGTAATAGAGTCAATAGACGAACCATTTGAGAGCGTGGATCTCACCATCGGAACTTTTGTAAAGAAAGTAGCTTTCACAGATGCCGGAGCATCGCGTTAGGGCGTAAAAACAAATGAAAATGAAAGCGATAACAAAATTGTCATATTCAATATGCGCACTGCTTTGTCTGACTGTCTCCCTTTGGGGGCAGTCGGGCAAGCTGACTGTGCGCGGAACCGTGAGCGACAGCGCAGGACCTCTTCCCGGGGCGACAGTCTATGAGAAGGGCAAAATGTCCAACGGCTCAGTTTCTGACGGAGATGGAAAATATTCCATCAGTCTGTCACCTGACGCCATCATCGTCTTCTCCTGTCTCGGTTATGCTGACATTGAGGAGAAAGTCGGGGGTAGAACGGTCATTGACGTGAAAATGCAGGACTCTTTTGAAACTCTTGCGGCTTCGGAGGTTGTGAGCGTGGGTTACGGCTCTGTTGCAAGACGAGACCTCACCGGTTCCGTAGGAAAGGTCAATATGGACGAGATTATAAAATCCACCCCAATGAATTTCGACCAGGCGCTTGCAGGTCGTGTCGCCGGAGTGGTGGTGACGACCTCCGACGGTCAGGTGGGTTCTGAAGCAAACATTGTGATTCGAGGCAACAACTCCCTCACGCAGTCTTCAGCACCGCTTTACGTCATCGACGGATTCCCTACCGAGAGTTCTTTTGCCTCATCCATAAGCCCGGCAGACATCGAGAGTGTCGATGTGCTCAAGGATGCGTCGGCTTCTGCGATTTATGGTGCCCGCGGAGCGAACGGAGTCATAGTCATAACCACAAAACGAGGCTCACAGGGTAAACCGAAAGTAAATTTCTCGGCGTCGTGGTCCGGAGGAAAAATTGCCAACAAAATGGACATACTCAACGGCTACGATTTTGTGCGCCTCGACGAGGAGTATGCCCAGAACACGACAGCTACACATTCCGGCTATTTCACAGGATATGACAGCACGGGAGCGTATGACTACGATTTCTACTCTCTGAAAGACTACGAAACCTTGCCTTATGTCGATTGGCAGGATCAGGTTTACAGGACATCATTCTCCCAAAACTATAATGTTTCGGTCAGCGGAGGAAGCGCAAAGGCGGACAATCTCTACAATGTCAGTTTCAGCGCACTCGACCAGAATGGTATTCTCGTAGCCTCAGATTTTCAACGATACTCGGGAAAAGTGAATTTCACCCAAAACTTCGGAGATAAAATCAGCATAGACATAATCGGAAGTTTTTCACGTGCGACGACAAACGGAACGCAGCCCGCATCATCAAATCAGGCGACTACGGTTTCATCCTATCTTCTCTACTCGGTATGGGGTTTCCGTCCTATCCGTCCTCTGCGTTTCGGTCCGATTAACGAAGCATTTGTCAATGAGCTCGTGGATGAGGAGATTTCCAACCCGGACGCATTCCGCTTCAATCCTGCGGCAAACGTGCGTAACCAATACCGCAAGATAGTAAGAGACTATCTCAACGGCAGCGCGGCTTTTAACTACGAAATCATCAAGGGTCTCAAGCTTCGCATTTCGGGAGGCTACACCCTCTCAAAGAGCCGCAACGAGCAGTTCAACAGTTCAAAAACAATGACCGGACACCCTGCATTCCCGCTCGGCTACGGTCCGAATGCCCAGATTCTTTGGGACGAGACCCAGACCTGGCTGAATGAGAACACACTCAACTTCGACAGAACTTTCGGAATGGACCATCATTTCCAGGCCCTTGTCGGTCTGACCTTCCAGGGCGAGACGACCACCCATCACGGCGTGGGTGCACATCAAATCAAGTCTGAGCAACTCGGACTTGAGGGGATGAACACCGGTGAGTATCAGGCAATCGAGCCTTACCGGTGGCAGTGGATGCTGGCTTCCGGACTTGCGAGGGTAAACTACAACTACAAACACAAATACTATCTTACAGCATCATTCCGCGCAGACGGTTCCTCTAAGTTCCCGAAAAATAATCGCTGGGGATTCTTCCCTTCCGCCAGCGTTGCGTGGACATTCACCAACGAAGACTGGATGAAGGGACTGAGCTGGTGGAACAATGGAAAAATCCGTTTTTCTTGGGGAGAGACGGGAAACAACAGGACATCCACCCCTTATGACTACTACACCCGTTTCATTTCGCTTCCGGGAGATAACAATAATCAGGATTATGTGCGTGACGGACAGACTGTTGCCGGATATTTCCGCTATAATATGCCTAACGATGACTTGCGTTGGGAGACCACAGAACAACTTGACCTCGGTCTCGACCTCGCCTTCCTCGACAACAGAATTTCCCTCACGGCCGACATCTACCAGAAAAACACCCGTGACCTGCTCTTGAGGGCGACAATGCCTTCTTCTTCCGGATATGAGAATGCGATGATAAATGTGGGTTCCATCCGCAACCGTGGATTAGAACTTTCAATCAATGTCGTTCCGCTCCGGATGAAGGACTTTACTTGGACATCGACCTTTAATTTCGGTATGAACAATAATACTGTGACAGGGCTTTCGATGAATCAGACGACTCTCATTTCTACGGTAAACTGGAATGACCGTTATTCTTCGCAGACTCCATATGTCACAAAAGTGGGGATGCCGACAGGTCTTATGTATGGATTCCGCTACACCGGAACCTACAAATATGATGAATTTACCAACGGAGTCCTACTCAAAGAGGGGATTCCATATCTTGAGAGTATGACAAGAAATTCCGTAAAACCGGGTGATCCGAAATATGAAGATATCAACGGAGACGGAGTCATCAATGACACTGACAGAACCATCATCGGAGTGGGACAGCCGCTACACACCGGAGGTTGGAACAACACATTCAATTTCTACGGCGTCGACCTGAGCATATTCTTCAACTGGAGCTATGGCAACAATATACTCAATGCCAACCGCCTGATGTTCGAATACTACGACGGCTCACAGCTCAATCAGTTCGGCACAATGCGAAACGCCTATTCTGTCGAGCGCAATCCGCAAAGCGACATTCCGCGTGCAGGGGCGAGAGGTATGGAATACTATTCCTCGCGTGTCGTGGAAGACGGTTCCTTCCTTCGTCTGAAAACACTCACTCTCGGCTACACGATTCCGGACAAACTGCTGAAAAAAGTGAAAATTTCATCGCTCCGCGTCTATCTGACCGGCGACAACCTCTTCACAATCACCAACTACTCCGGTCCGGATCCGGAAGTCTCTACAAGAAATTCCGTGCTCACCCCGGGCTTCGACTGGTCTGCATATCCGCGGGCACGGACAATCACGGGCGGTATTTCACTAACATTTTAAGGAGGACACGGGTATGAAAAATATAAGAAGAATATTTACCGGATTTTCGGCCGTTCTGCTCCTCGGAGGCTGCAACCTCTTGGACGTGAAGCCGAATATCATCACCGAGGAGACTTTCTACACTTCCTCGTCGCAGGCTCAATTGGCTCTCAACGGAGTCTATGGAGTGCTGAACAGCTGGCAGCTGTATGGTTGCAACCTCATTCTGGATTTGAACTATAACAGCGACATCGTACAATATATGTCCACGACAAACGCAACGATGAAGGGAGCCAGCTTCGAAATCGATGCGAACTCGGACGATGTCTATCAGACATGGACTTGGCTCTACAAGGGAATCCGCAACGCCAACGCCTTCCTTGAGAACATCGAAGGCACGGATTTCGACCCGGAAGGCAAAATGGTGGCACAAGCAAGGTTTCTGCGGGCATACTACTATTTCATCCTCGCCCAGAACTGGATTAACGTGCCATTGCGTCTGAAGGCAATCGACTCCTACAGCAATGTGAAATGCCCGGCAACGCCTCAACTCCAAGTGATGCAGTTTGCCGCATCGGAAATGGAGAAATGCCTCGAAACCATCACAGACGACCTTACTTTCGCTCCTTCCGACGTTACAAAAACTACAGTCGAAGGCATACTTGCCAGAGTTTATCTTTATATGGCAGGAGAAGCCGTGGAAGGTACGACTGCAGAGCAGAAACACGAATACTTCGGAAAGGCAGCGGATTATGCGAGAATGGTCATTGAAAGTGGGAAACATCAGTTGAATCCCGACTATGCACAGGTCTTTATCAATATGATTGGCGATAAGTATGATAGGGAATACTATGAGTCAATGTGGGAGGCGGATTTTCTTGGCGACCGTTCATCACCGGATTATTACGGCAACAGCCGCTGGGGTGAGCTTAACGGACTGCGCAGTGCAAACTGCGGAACGAACTTTTCCGAGATGAATACCAATTTCGCCTACGGGTTGTTCAGCAATACGATAAAGTTGTGGAATCTCTATATGGACGATGACCGTACCAAACTCGAGAAGAATCTTTCAGTAGTTACAGACAAACGTCAGCTGTGGACTCTTCCTCCATACCATTACAACGGCACCGGGGAGGAGACTTGGGTTTATCCTTATGGCGGCGACCCTTCAGACACAAGAAAGCTCATAGCTGGAATAGACAAGACACCATATTATACTTCAAGAGCGGACCCTAAGGACAGGAACTCCACAAACAAAGAGGAGACCTACTATCCCGGCAGCCGCTACTGCGGAAAATTCCGCAGAGAGGTCCAATACGAAGGCCGCAAGAACTTCAAGAGCATCTGGTGCGGAATAAATGTTCCTCTGCTGCGTTATTCCGATGTTCTGCTTATGTATGCCGAGGCAATGAACGAGTATATGGGGGCTCCTTCTGAAGACCTCTACAATGTCATACTTCCACTCAGGGAAAGGGCAGGCATATCTACGGAGCCGTATTCCAAGTATGCGTCCTACGAAAGATTCCAACAGTTCGTCAGGAACGAACGCGCCCGTGAACTTTGCTTTGAGGGGTTGCGTAAATTCGACCTTCTCCGCTGGGGAATTTATTTCAAGTCAATGAAAGAGGTCGCGGCAATGGCAGGTTCCAGCCAGTGGAACACCTCAACCGCAAGGAACTATATCGTACTCTTCGGCAGGATGAGCGAGAAGAACAATTGTTTGCCTATTCCTTCGTTAGAGTTGGCTGTCAATACTGAATTGAAACAGAATCATTTATGGTAGAAGTTATGAAAATTAAGCAGATTTTTGCGGCTACATCGCTCATTCTCGCGATGGCGTGCAGCCAACAGAATATAGTCGTCCCGGTGGATTTCGAGGTCAGCCTCGACCCGGGAAATATCTACAGACCGGGCTATCCGATTCATTTCAAATTCAGTGGAGATGCAGACTATATGGTGTTCTACAGCGGGGAAGTCGGACACGAATTCCGCTACCGCGACCGCACTTCCGTCCCGACGGAGGAGGTTAATTCTGTTAAAATGAACATTGAATATACGATGCTTTGGGGTTCACAGAAGAAAGGTCTGGACGTTTATATCTCGAATACTAACGACCGCATTCTTTTTGGAGCAGATGGTGAGGCGGACAGGGCTGCCATAAGGAAAATGATAGAAGGTGGTCTCAAGGGCTGGACCGATTTGGAATACTCCAAAATCGAGGGCGAACACGAGATTACCGTCAATGCCGAGTATGACCTCGACGATTATATGGATAAATTCTCACTTGCCTTTCACTGGCATCCAAACACCTACAAATTCACGAGAAATCAGGGAACCTATCACATCAATGGCGACATTATGATGAAGTTCGGAGGAAACAATTCCGTGACGACAAGACTGAATGACGTGCCTTTCGACCTCATAGTGATGAATGAACAGGACCCTCCGTATCTCGGAAAGAATCCGCTTAAAAGGGGAGATACAACCTCCATCGCAACGGCTCATTTCGACGATTCCCGTTATGCAATCAATTTCGAGGGTACAAGTCCGACATTTCTTGACTATGAACTCGACGTCTGGTGTATTTCCCAACCGATGCCGCTCAATACCGTGCTGAAGGATACGGGAGTTCAGATTAAAAATATGATGAACCCGATCTATGACTACGAGTACAGCTACGACAAGCCGGGAACCTACAAAGCCGTGTTCTATGGCGTAAACGACAATTATCAGGGGCATACGACTGCCGTACGGGAGGTGACGGTCGTAATTGCAGATGAACCCGTTTTTGACAAATAAAATGTTATAAATAACTAATAATCTATATCTTATGGAAAAGAAAAATTATGTTTCTCCGGAGTTTCTCGTTGAGGAATTGCGTGCAGAATTCGGCTTCGCCATATCGGGGGGGGCAGAAAATGACTCTTATGATTACGAAAAACTAACCTGGTAAAAACGCTGGCTATGAAAAGGATTTTTAAATATATGATTATGTCGGCAGCAGCCGTTGTTGTCGCATCTTGTGCAAAAGAAGTAGTGGAAGCGACTCGTCCTGCGGAAGAAAATGAAACTGTTGGCGGTGAAGGCGTGACTTTCACGGCATACATTCAGGATGACGCCCCTGTCCCATCATCTTCGGGAACAAAGGTGGCGATAGGCATTGACGAGACAAGCGGGAAAGCCAAGGTATCTTTCACTGCGGGAGATTTTATTGCCATTTATGACGGTAAAACTATAGACCGCATCACTCTCAACGCCGAGAACATCAACCCTGACGGTTCGGCAACATTCAAGTCGAAAGAAGTATCTCCCACAGCGGAAAGTTATCTGGCATATGTCAGCGACAAGAACACATTGGGCAGTTTTGACGCAAATCACGTTTTCACAAACGTGAAGAACACTGACAATCCGAACGATTTCGTTGAGATTGCTTCAGGAAGGACTCCTCACGCGGCTTTTGCAAGTTGCGGCGGAACGGACAGACGGTTGTCGTTCAAGAATATGCTCACGCTTCTCAAATTCAAGGTTTCCACATCAGGCGTTTCTTATGTGGAATTCAGGGGCAATAACAATGAAAATGTGACAGGTAAAGTTGTCGGAACATACAGCACAGGCGAGACCAACCTTGCAGGATTCAACACTGAAACGAACTGTTTCGCTGTGGCCAAAACATTTGTTTCCTCTCCGAATACTGACTGCTACATAACCCTTGCGCCGGGTCTGTCATTGTCCAAAGGGTTTACGATTACGGCGTATGATGCAGCCGGAAATGCGCTGTTCTCATCCAAATCAGACAAAGTATTCACAACGACTGCCGGCAAGCTCTGGGACCTCGGCACACTGGAGGAGCACAAGATGACTCCTTACGAGATGTGGATGGCAGGACAAGACATTGAAATCGGTGGCAAGATGTACAATAAGGCGGAGTATGGTGCCGGGAAATTGGTTAAATCCGGGGCATCAGAAAATCTTAATGAGGCAGGAGGTGTATATTTTATCGAGAATGGAGCAACCGTAAATATCTCTTGGGCAAATTATAAGGGAGCCGTAATCTTGATTGGAAATGATAATAAAAGAGGAAATGTCAAATTCCTTCACGGCGGCGATTTTAATCTTGCTGACGGAGAGGAGCTCTCTCATCATGTAATTGCATTCAAAAACGTCAACATATCAAATGATGACACCGGTCGTCGTCCTATAAATGGCGCACCTGCTCTCAATAGAATAGTGTTTGACGGCTGCAAGATTTATGCAAATAACGCATTCATCCACAGACAGACAAACACTCAACTGCTTGCTGACATGACAATAGTGAACAGCGACATCGCTGTTCTCAATGACAATGCTTGTATGATTCAGTTTTGGAATGGAACCGGTTATTCCTTAGGCACCTTGACAGTAAAGAATAATGTTTTCTGGACCGAAAATGAACATAATATATTCTTTATCACTGACGCAATATACGGTAATGGCGGAGCATTTACAGACGTCGTTGTGGAGAACAACACTTTCTACAATGTTGATAATGGAGGACAGAGTATATGGTATAACCGTGTGATGGTGACAGCAAGCGGAATTAGCGGAAAACTTTCCATTAAAAACAACCTGTCCTACACATCCGCACCAAAAGCCAAGAATGATAACACTCAACGCTTTTTTGGTTATTTTGCTGCAAAGGCAGCCACGTTCGGTTCTATAGCGGCCACAGTCAATGACAACTGGTCCGATTATCCTCAGACACTGCTTTATAAAGGTTCGGATAAGTCAGAAACGGTGAACTATATCAAGGGATATGACTACGATTATACGAATAATGTTGTGAAATCGTTCACCAATCCTTTCGAATCCTTTGATGTAACAACCGGCGCATTCCGGATGAAATCCGGCTACACAAACTACGGAGCACAGAGATAGATAAACGCAGTTTATGACGAAAAAGCGAATAGCAATAATCGCGGCGACACTGGCGGCACTCCTGCTGCCGGTGCCGTCGTTTTCAGCGGCGGGCACGGATGCTTGTGCGCCTGCGGACGAAAAACACCTCGAAAAGGGCGCGGCGGAGAGCTGTTTCGACTGGAGGGGATTTCTCGGGGAGCATGATATGCTCTGGGACAACGACATCACCGCAGACCCGGTGTTTCCGGAGGGAGTGCAGGGCAAGCGGCATTGGGGTCGCACCGACGGTTATTATTCCGGGGCACTGATGGGCAACGGGCTGCTCGGGACCAATCTCTACAAACTCAGCGACGGGGTCTATCGTCTGAATGTCGGACGCAGCGATGTCACGGAAGCACGGGAGCCTTTCAGTCTCTACAACTCCGGGCGTCTGCCAATCGGCTATTTCACTTTTTCCACTGTCGGTCAGGTGCAGGACGAAAAAATGCGTCTGTCCATATATGACGCCATAACATCCGGGGCATTGAAAACCGATGTCGGTGAACTCGATTTCCGGACCTATGTCCATTCGGAACGCGAATGTATAGTCTTCGACACACGGGCTGAAGGGGGCGAGAGCGGATGGAAACTCAATTTCATTCCTCAGAAAGCCATAAGCCCGAGATATGTCTTCAATTGTTCGAATGTCCCGAAAGGATATGTCAATTCGCAGGGAAAATCCAATCCCGACCCATATTTCCGTAAGGACGGCGACATAAGTATGAGCATACAGCCTCTCGCGAAGGACACGACATTCACGGACTTTGCTCGATGGTATGTGGTGGCGTGGAAGACTGTTTCCGACGGCCCGGACAGCAGGACAATCGCCACAGTGGCCCAGTCAGCAAAGCTCGAAACCGCCGTCCGCGAGGCCAAGTCTGTCATCCGCAAGGCATTCGCCGTTCCAAAAGAAAAACTTGACTCGGAGCATCTCGGATGGTGGCACAAATTCTATGAGCAGGCTGCCTTCCTGACCTTCCCGGACAAGGAAATCGAGCGCTTCTATTGGTTTCAGTACTACAAGTTTGCCTCCACTGCACGTCCGGGCAAGCCTGTAGTTGATTTGCAGGGAGTGTGGCCGACTTGCGACACGCCTTGGCCGGCAATCTGGATGAATCTCAACATACAGCTCACCTACAGCTGGCTCACGAAGGCGAACCTCGGTTTTCTTGAGCAGCCTCTTTGGGACGCTCTTTGGAAGAACCGCGACAATCTCACGCGGAATGTTACTGACATCCGCGGACAGGAAGATTGGACCGAGTGCCGCGTGATGCCGAGGGCTTCGGGATACGATATGCACGCTCCGCTCAGTCCTGCGCTGGCTTTGCGGAACCAATACGAAGTGGGGAATCTCACTTGGACTCTGTTTTACTATTATCAGATGTGCCGGGCATACGGAGATGATTTCCAGATGAAAGAAAGGCTTTTCCCTCTGCTCAAGTCTGCGGTAAACATCTTCTTCCGCATCCGCATCCAGAACCCGGACGGGACATATTCCCTGCCTTCAACTGCATCGCCCGAATACGGAGAGGGGGATATCGGGGAAATAGGAACCAACACGAACTACGACCTCGCCAATCTACGCTGGGGTCTTTCGACGCTCATAGAGGTTGACGAGAAATACGGCTTGAATGACCCTATGCTCCCTCAATGGAAGGATTTTCTTGCGAAGATGCCGTCTTTCCGCTATGATGAAAACACCGGCTTCAAGATCAGCGACAAATTTGAATTCCTTGACACGACCCACCGTCACTGGTCTCATCTTTTCATGATTTATCCCTACCATTTTCTTGACTGGGACAATCCTCTGGACGCGGAGCGGATGACTCTTTCTCTCCGCAGGTGGCAGGGCAACACTGGCTACTCGCTCACGGGGAAGGCCGCGATGCTCGCCTCGCATGGGGAGGGAAACGCCGCTCTCGAGTGCTTGAAGCGGTTTTTTGCCGGCTGGGTGCGCCCGAATACGCTCTACAACGAGTCCGGTCCTGTAATCGAGACCCCATTTTCGGCTATGTGTTCGTTGGAGGAACTGTATATGCAGGACTGGGGCGACCGGATTAGAGTCTTCTATGGCTGTCCTTCATCTTGGACCGACGTCTCTTTCCGGAATATGCGTGCGCGTGGAGCCTTTCTTGTCTCTGCGGTGCGCAAGGACGGAAACACCTCGTGTGTCAGCGTTCTCAGCGAGAAGGGAGGAACCTGCCGCATTCAGACCGGAATCCCTGAGATGATGCTGATTGTCACTGGCGAGGACGGGAAGATTCCGCAGTGGAGGGCGCTCGGAGGCGGTGTGGTTGAGATTTACATGAAAAAGGGCGAGACGGTGACACTGACAAGGCGCCTGCTCTCCTACAATGTGAATTATGACGAAAGCAAGGTCCCGGAGTACACTCTTCCCGACCCTCTCGTGAAGAAAAATGGACGCAGAGTGAAGTCTGTGCAGGATTGGGAGAAAAAACGTCGTCCTGAGATTATGGATATGCTCCGAAAGGAAATGTATGGATATGAGCCGGGGAAACCATCAGGACTGCATTTCAAAGTTTTGGAAGAGAGCAGGGACGCATTCGGGGGAAAGGCGACAAGACGTCAGGTGGCGGTGTATTTTACGGAAGATGAAAGCCGTTTTATGACCTTGCTGATGTATGTCCCGAATGGCGCGAATGGGCCTGTGCCTGCGTTTATGGGAATGAACTTCAGAGGGAACTATGCGACCACGACAGACCCTGAAGTTCTGATGCCGACTGAAGGACAACTTGCGGACTACGGTGCTTGGTATCAGCCTGTGGGGCGCGGAGACTGGGGGCGGAGATGGCCTTATGAATATGTGCTTTCGAGGGGATATGCAGTCGTGACCATGTTCTATGGCGATGTCGACCCGGACTGGAACGACGGCTTCCGCAACGGAGTCCACGGTCTCATTGACGCCGGCAAGCCCCGTAAGGCTGACTCCTGGGGCACAGTTTCGGCCTGGGCATGGGGTCTTTCCCGCGCGCTTGACTATCTTGAGACCGACTCCGACATCGATGCCTCACGGGTGGCTGTGCTCGGCCACTCGCGTCTGGGCAAGACGGCGCTTTGGGCAGGTGCGACTGACCCGCGTTTTGCTCTGGTCATTTCCAACTGCTCCGGCTGCTGTGGGGCGGCGCTTTCACGACGGAAATTCGGCGAGACCCCCTACATTATAAACGATGCCTTCCCGCACTGGTTTTGTGGTAACTTCCGCAAATACAGCAATAACGAGGATGCGCTGCCTTTCGACCAGCACGAACTTGTCTCGATGATTGCCCCTCGTCCTGTCTATATTTCCAGTGCGAGCGAAGACAATTGGGCCGATCAGAAAGGTGAGTATCTGAGCCTTGTCGGAGCCGCTCCTGTCTATGCCCTTTATGGCATTGACGGTTTCACGGACACGGCCAAGCCTGCGGTCGAGAATCCCCGCGTCTGCGGTCGTATGGGCAACCATATGAGACGCGGAGACCACGACATACTGCTTTACGACTGGACACAATTCGTCAATTTTGCCGACATATTTTTGAAATAACTCAAGTTTCTTTACAAGACGATGAAATACCACAATATTCTCAGGACGGCATTGTTCTGCACTGTCGTTCTCCAGAGCATCAATTCATTTGCCGTCGAAACGACGTTCAAATTTCGGACGAAGAACAGGAAGATCTACCATAAAGGCTGGATAGACCTCAATAAGAATGGGGTGAAGGACGTCTATGAAGACCAGTCGGCGGACATCGATGCGAGGGTGGAAGACCTGCTTTCGCAGATGACTTTGGAGGAAAAAACCTGTCAGATGGTGACTCTCTACGGCTATGGTCGCGTTCTCGCAGACCCTCTCCCTACTCCGGAGTGGAAGGCGAAGTTGTGGAAGGACGGCATTGGAGCCATTGACGAGCATCTGAACGGATTCCGCCAGTGGGGGATGCCGATAGAGATGTACAGTCCCTATCTTTGGCCTGCTTCGACCCATGCTGCGGCCCTGAACGAGGTGCAGAGGTTTTTCATCGAAGACACGCGCCTTGGCATCCCGACTGACTTTACGAATGAGGGGATACGTGGCGTGGAGGCCTATCGGGCGACCAATTTCCCGACTCAGCTCGGGCTTGGGCACAGTTGGAATAGGGAACTTATCCGCGAAGTGGGACGCATAACCGGGCGCGAGGGCAGGCTTCTTGGCTACACCAATGTCTATGCCCCGATTCTCGACGTGGGACGCGACCAGCGCTGGGGACGCTACGAGGAGGTCTATGGGGAGTCTCCCTATCTTGTGGGCGAACTTGGTGTGCAGATGGCTCTCGGTATGCAGACCGACTTTCAGGTAGCTGCTACGGCCAAACACTATATTGCCTATTCGAACAACAAGGGAGGACGCGAGGGCATGGCCCGCGTGGATCCTCAAATGGCGCCGCACGAGGTGGAGAACGTTCATGTGTGGCCGTGGCGCGAGGTCATCTCTCGTGGAGGACTGCTCGGGGCGATGGCTTCCTACAACGACTATGACGGCGAGCCGGTCGAGGGCAGCCATTACTGGCTGACGGAAAGGCTTCGTGGAGAATTCGGATTTCGCGGATATGTAGTCAGCGACAGCGATGCCGTGGAATATCTTTACTCAAAGCATAATGTGGCAGCCGATATGAAAGAGGCTGTGCGACAAAGTGTTATGGCTGGGCTGAATGTGCGTTGCACCTTCCGTTCACCGGACAGTTATGTGCTTCCTTTGAGGGAACTTGTGGAAGAAGGGACGGTTCCGATGTCGGTGATTGACGAGAGGGTTCGGGACATTCTGCGCGTGAAGTTCCTTGTCGGGATTTTCGATAATCCCTACCAGACAGACTATGAGGCTGCTGACGAGGAAGTTGACGGAGAGCGGAACAACAAGGTCGCGCTGCGGGCCTCGCTTGAGTCGCTTGTGTTGCTGAAGAACGCAGATTCGGACAGCCCTTTCGCAACTGACGGGAAAACGCTTCCGCTGAATGCGGGGGCGCTGCACCGAGTTGCGGTGATAGGGCCGAACGCCGACGATACGGGCTATGCCAACCTTCATTACGGGCCACTTGGAACAGAAAATGTCTCTGTTCTAAAGGGTTTGCGCAATGCCCTCGAAGGCAAAGCTGAGGTTGTCTATGCCAAGGGCTGCGAACTTGTGGACAAAACCTGGCCGGAGTCGGAAATCCTTCCGACCGGCCCTGATAAGGAAGAACTTGCGGGTATAGCCGAGGCTGTGAAGGCAGCCGAGTCGTCAGATGTGGCGGTGCTCGTACTCGGAGGCGGGCCGAGGACCTGCGGCGAGAACAAGAGCCGTTCCTCTCTCGAACTTCCGGGCCGGCAGAATCTGCTGCTTAAGGAGGTGAAGAAGACAGGCAAGCCGGTGATTATCGTGCTCATAAACGGACGTCCGCTTTCGGTGAACTATGCCGATAAGGTTGCGGACGCGATTCTGGAGGCATGGTATCCGGGTGCGCACGGGGGAACAGCCGTTGCAATGGCGCTTCTCGGAGAGTACAATCCGGGCGGTAAACTGACGGTGACCTTCCCACGCACAGTGGGACAGATTCCGTTCAATTTCCCTTGCAAGAGAGCCTCGCAGGTGGACGGTCGCAAGGAACTCGGCCCTGACGGTTGGGCAAGCCGTGTGAATGGTGCGCTCTACGATTTTGGCTATGGGCTTTCATACACGAGCTTCGAATATTCCGACATGCGTCTTTCATCCGCGTCGATTCTTCCGACCGACTCTGTCAGAGTCTCGTTCAGCGTGACGAACACCGGCAAGGTTAGCGGAGACGAGGTGGTGCAACTCTATGTCGAGGACTGCCTCACATCGCTGACTGCCTACGAAAAGGTTCTGCGCGGTTTCGAGAGAATTTCTCTTGAGCCGGGTGAGACAAAGACCATAGAGTTTCTCCTTACTCCGAAAGACTTGTCTCTGTTGGACAAGAATATGTACCGCGTGGTCGAACCGGGAGACTTCATGCTCATGGTCGGAGCATCATCGACCGACATTCGCCTGAAGGCAAGGCTCTCGGTGCTCGACTCGGCAGCGGTGTCTAATGGCCTTGCTGAGACCTCTCTTTCTGGAGCGTCCGCTTCCGGTGAGGCTGGTCGCGATGCGCTGATGACCCTTTGCCCCGCAAGTCTTGGCAATGGTGATTTCCTGACAGTTCCGGCAAATGGTGTCGTCCGTGGCGTGCGGTTTATGCTCAGCGGCGGTTCTGACGCCGAGGTTTCGGTCCAGATTACAAACGGCGGCGGGCAGTTTCTTACGGTTGCCGGTGCAAGACGCTGTGTGTCAGGAATGAACGAGATTGTCTTCCCGGCGTCCGCTGCTTCCGAACTGAGGCTCGTCGTCGGAAAAGGACGGGTGACAGTGGAAAACATCGATGTATATTTTGAAAAATAACATATTACAATATTAGAATACTTGCGGAACGATGACAACGAGACTCAAGAATATCATCACTTTCGTCGCATTAATGTTTCTTTTTGCAGCGACGTCGGTTTTTGCAAACGAAAAAACATATCATCTGACATCTCCTGACGGGCATATTTCCACATCTGTCACCGTCGGCGAGAGCATCAGATACTCGGTGTCCCGCGATGGACAGGTTCTCATAGCCCCGTCCGCGGTTTCGATGAGGCTTTCCGACGGCGTCGTTTTCGGACAGAATGACAAGGTGCGCAAGGTGGCGAAGACTTCATCAGACGAGACTTTCCCTGCTGTCGCCTACAAGAAAGCTGAAGTGAGGGATAATTATAATCAGATAACGCTGCTGTTCAAAGAGTTTGCTCTCGTGTTCAGGGCGTATGACGACGGCGTGGCCTATAGGTTTGAGGGTAGACTCGGCAAGGCAAAGGAATATGAAGTCATTTCCGAGCAGGCTGAGTTTGACTTCGGGAAGGACAGGATGGCGTTTGTCCCTTATGTGATAGGACTTGGAGGAAAACAGTTTGACGGACAGTTCTACAACTCGTTCGAGAATACCTACCGTTTGCAGCGGCTTTATGAATGGCGCAAAGATAAGCTGGCGTTCCTTCCGCTTGCGGTTGAGGCCGAGGACGGAGTGAAAGTTCTTGTTACGGAGGCGGGTCTCACGAACTATCCGGGTATGTATCTTCTTGGCGAAGAGGGAAGTGCAAAACTTAATGGTGTGTTCGCTCCATATCCCAAGACTGTCGAGCAGGGCGGCAAGCATCTGCTTCACGGCATTGTGACGGAGCGTGAGGACTTCATCGCGAAGGTCTCCGGAGATGAACTGTTTCCGTGGAGGACGGTCATAGTCAGCACTAGTGACGCGCAGCTTGCCGTGAACGATATGGTGTGGAAACTCTCTCCTGCGCCGGATGCGGGGACGGACTGGAGCTGGGTTAAACCCGGCAAGGTGGCATGGGACTGGTGGAACAACTGGAATGTCTATGGGGTTGATTTCAAGTCGGGAATCAACAACGAAACCTACAGGTACTACATTGATTTTGCCGCCTCTCACGGCATCGAGTACGTGATTCTCGACCACGGATGGGCTGTACGCCTGAAGGCAGACCTTCTGCAGGTCATTCCTGAAATTGACATGAAAGGGCTTGTTGATTACGCAAAAGAGCACGGTGTGGGCATCATTCTCTGGGCGGGATATTGGGCCTTTGACCGCGATATGGAGAATGTTTGCCGACATTATGCAGAGATGGGAGTAAAGGGCTTCAAGGTTGATTACATCGACAGGGACGACCAGATTGCGGTGAACTTCCATGCGAGGGCTGCGGAGATGGCTGCCCGCTATGGCCTTCTGATTGATTTTCACGGAACCTACAAACCGACGGGGCTGAACCGCCGTTGGCCTAATGTGGTGAATTACGAGGGCGTGCATGGACTTGAGCAGATGAAGTGGAGCGACCCGTCTGTAGATCAGGTTACCTACGATGTGACGGCTCCGTTCATCCGTATGGCGGCTGGGCCGATGGACTACACTCAAGGCGCGATGAGGAACGCTACGAAGTCCAATTTTCGTCCTGTCAATGACGAGGCCATGAGTCAGGGCACGCGCTGCCGTCAGCTTGCTGAGTATGTGGTGTTCGACTCTCCGCTCAATATGCTCTGCGACTCTCCGTCAAACTACATGATGGAGCCTGAATGCACCGGCTTCATAGCCTCTGTACCGACTGTCTGGGACGAGAGCCTTCCGGTGAACGGGGAAATCGGCAAGTTCATTACTCTCGCCCGTCGTAGCGGTGACATGTGGTATGTCGGCTCTCTCACAAACTGGGATGCACGAGAGCTTACACTCGACCTCGGGTTCCTCGGTGATGGCGATTGGACTCTGGATATCTTTCGTGACGGTATCAACGCGGACAAAGCCGCCCGCGACTACGCGCACGTCACCGCTCCCGTCCCTGCCGACCGTCGTCTCACCATTCACCTCGCTCCAGGAGGCGGTTGGGTCGCCAAAGCCACGCGAAACTGATGCATTCGCTTGTGCGGGCTGTTTGGTTATAGCAGACAGTCATACTACAAATGGGATAACACGGACTTCGCGGACAACGCGATAGAGCCTCTTATCGTGGAGGAGGTCCAGAAATATAACTTATGTGGAGACCGGCGAGGGCGTATGTTATCTGTCCCTCATCACTGATGCCTATTCCCACAAGATAGTCGGCTGGGCGGTAGGCCCGACGCTGGAGACGAAATATCCGCTGGAGGCTCTCCGGATGGCGCTTTCCACGATAGACATCGATATCTCAAGCCGGCTCATCCACCACTCCGACCGAGGATGCCAGTACTGCAGCAACGAATATGTCTCGGAACTGAATAAGTATGGAGTCAGCATCAGCATGACACAGAGCGGAGATCCGCTCTGAGCGGCCGCACATGAGCGTCGGTATGCAGATTCCCGAAAGCGTCCATCAGCAGGAGGGTTTTCAGCGACGATGTTGGAAAAACAGCTATGCTATGGGGTAAAATAGAAAAATAAAAGCTATCTTTGGCGGCGTTCCTCTGCGGCGGTTACCGCCGCAGAGGAACCGGAATCTACCGAAGCAAGCCGTTTCCTACTCGATTTGATTATCTTTACGAAAATCTCCAAAATATGAAACGCCCAAAGTTTATTCTGAATAGGACTGATGATTATCTGCATCATAGTAAGAAGTGGATGATTGGGCATGCTCTACTGTTCTATGTGGCAAGTATCTTCTGTTTTGTAGCATTGCAGATGGTGTGCAGCTACATTTATGGGTTGTTCGGTGTGTCTCCGGAATCCTTGACAAAATTCGGTGGAGACCCTCAATATCAGATGCAGAAAAAGAGCACTTTGGAATTTTTATTGTCAGTGCTTCTGGTTGCTCCGTTGTGTGAGGAAGTGATTTTCAGATTGGGAATTTCCTTGAAACGTAATGCGGTCGCGCTATGGGTGGCGATTGCTCCTGCGATTTTGACTTGGTATTTGATAAGCAAGAACTGTATCATTGTCGGCGTGGCGTTGTTGATTGGTCTTTTGATTGGAGCTTATATATTCTTTAGGACAGATGATAGTCTATGGGATAAAGTCAGAGCGAAAATGTCACTCGCGGTTGTGTGGATTTCAGCTTTGGCATTCGGGCTTCTTCACTTGAATGCATTTACGGATATGTCTTGGGTAATATTGCCATACGCTTTGTGTATATGTGTGTGGCCGTTTCTTGGCGGCTGTGCAATTACATATCTCCGAATGAATATGGGATTCTTTGCCGGTCTTATAATGCACATAGTTGTTAATCTTCCAGGTGTGATTGGCAGTCTGTTTATGTCTATGTAGGTTTTACGGAAAAATGTCGAGTCTGCGGCCTTGGAGATTGCGAGCGATTAGAAATAGTCCGGCGGACTATTTCGGCGAAGCAACCGCGGAGCGGCAAATGGAGGTAGCGGAGAGCCTGAAGTACAACCTCAGGCTCGGAGCGGACGGAATAACGAGCGGAAAGGTGGAGTCTCGACTCCTAATGTTCTTTAATCGAGCGGAGCGAGCGGCAGGCAGACGGACTTGGCGTGCGTTAGTCCCTGAAGCCTGTCCATTGTCTCCGGCCGCCTCAGCCGGGTGGTTTTAATGTACCAGATATTCAAATAAGCACATTCAGAGCCAATTAATATAATCTTATCTGTGTGATCTGGCGGCTTGTCCGACGGAAGTTGCGAGGGACGGTTCCTATGTTGTTGACTTGATTATTATCTGACTAATCCAGTATTGTTACAAATTTCTTACATATTGGGTCTTGGCTTATCATAAGTTGAAGAACCCTTCTGAAATTTCCCATCTCATTATCTTCAGCAAGTTGTTGCTCCGCCTTTTTACCGACATGTTTTTTTCCGAAATAAAGGTCTATGGCCTTGTTGAGTCCATGGAGAATTGTTGGCATATCGTATATGTTTAAAGATTCACCTTCTCCTTTTGACTCAAAATATATAGGATACTCGCGGTGTTTAACTTCAATACTACTGGAACTTAATCCTTTTGTCTTGAAAAATACAGCTGCACTGTCTTTTAAGTCCGGGTCTAACGAATCAGGCAGTTTGATGTTTAGGAGGGCAGATGTATAGATTCTGCTGTCTATTTCTATTGAAGGCATTTTTTCGAAAATCCAGTCGGCCGTAGGTTTTACAAAATTGTCAAAGTATGATATTGCTATTACGGTTGATGGCAACAGACCTAAGTGACCGGTATTGAGACTATCCAGCATTTGACTTTTGACTTTTTTCAAACTAACTTCTAAATTTGATGTCGGTACAAGTTCTCCGTTTGGATTGTGCTTTGTATTGTAAAATACATGAGTAACTCCGAGTAAGTCACTTGGCAATTATTGTTGATTCGTGATATGCTCAGAAATGGATAATCCGGGCCTTCGGCTTCTCCTGTTTCTTTGTTATATATTTTGATTCCACGTTTCTCGGATGACATTCCAGAAAGCACATAATCATAAGATTGAAACCATGAAGAGGTCACAACATCCACATCGCGATGCAAATGTTGGTTGGTAATTTTAACAGACTTTGCTTTTGATGTGTCACAAAGGGAATAGTTTTCTCTCATTACTTTCTCTATTGACATTCTGAGTTGGCGTAAATCTTCATTGGAATTTCCTTGATAAGGGGAGAAATTACGATTGTAGTCCAGTAATCGAGCCATTTCATTCGGAGAGTGTAAGTGGCTTTTATTGATTTCCTCTCTCACTTTGTATATATCGGTTCCATAGAATTTCTCGCACATTACAAGAAGGTCAATGTCGCTTGCGCCTCTGATATGCGTGTTCGTCATAACAGATCCTTGATACTCGAAAGAGATATTGCGAATGCTATCTTTAAGATGTTGTTTTGCTGCTTCTCCTGCCTCTATTGTTCTTTTTGTATAGTCTTCCCCAACGGCGCACATTGCGCGTTTGACATATTTTACGACATCTTTATCATACGATAATTCTCCGCTCAAAATTCTCTGCTCAAGAAGTGGGGCATTGTCCGGATTATATCTACCGGACATATTTTGTAAACTTTTCAAATAGTCCATGAAATTCAATTTTGTATCCCGAGTCCTTAGTCCGGTTTGATAATGCATAACACCATTGTCATGCGACGAACAGCATTGTCAATTGTTATGCCGGAGATAAATTGCTGATAAAATGTCATTTTATTTTTAAAATTAGCGGTAATTATGTCATATTGCAAAATATAATAAGAATGTTCTGGGAAAGTATTTCGGGAATTCGATAATATTTCGTAGCTTTGCAACTCGAAAAACAACATGTAAATTGATTGTGCTATGATACAGGAACTCAAATTCAAGAACTTCAAGTCATTCAAGGATGAGGTATGTCTTAGTTTTGAGGCAACCAAGGATACTACATTTGAGGATTATCAAGTGGTTGAGGTGGTGCCAGAGGTGCGTCTCCTTCGTTTTGCTATGGTTTATGGTGCAAATGCCTCGGGAAAATCGAACCTACTGGATGCCATTGATTTTCTTAGGAATTTCTTTTTTACCAAGACTGACGATATATCGGAGCAGACTGGGGCGATACCATTCAAATTGGATGCTGTTACGCCTAATGAACCGTCAGAGTTCAGTTTGAAGTTTTATGTAGGGGAAACCAAATACTGGTATGAGCTCAAGTTGACTTCTGCACAGGTCTTGTCTGAAAAGCTATACTTTTATGAGTCACACCAGCCGAAGAAGCTTTTTGACAGGACACTTGAAAACGGACAGTCTGTCATTGTATTCAATCCGGCCACGGTAAAGATTAGTGCCGCGGCCAAAGAGGAATTATCATTGAGGTGTCTGTCGAATATGTCTTTCTTTGCGGCGAAGAATCAGGTGAATCTTGCCATAGAGAAGATAGATGTCGCGAAGGAATGGTTGAGAAAGAATCTTATGCCGATGATTCGTCCGACAACATTGATGTTTGACTATGCCAGCAATAAGATGTATAGCGATGCGGCGTTGAAAACGTATCTGCTTGATTTTGTTCACTTGGCTGACTTTAACATTTCCGACGTGAGGTCTGACAAGGTGTCGGAAGTTGTACCTCAGAGTATTGTGAAGATGTTGCTGGCCGATGATAATACTCCGGATGATGTAAAAGAGAAACTTAAGTCAGAACAATCTTTTACTACGATACAGACTATGTTCGAGCATACAGTGCGAAACGAGCGCGGTGTTGAAACTTATTTGATGAATACCGAAAGCCAGTCAGAGGGTACAAGAAGGACATTCGGATTGGAGGCGGCTATCTATGAGGCAATGAAAACCGAGTCTTTCCTTTTCGTTGATGAAATAGAGGCTTCTCTTCATCCGGAGCTTGTGGAGTTCATTCTTCAGAAATTCCTTTCAAAGAAGAGTCGGGCTCAGCTGCTTGTTACGACTCACTATGATATGCTTCTCAATTCCGTAGGAGACGACCTTATCCGCAAAGACTCTGTTTGGTTTACGGATAAAATGGAAAGCGGCAGTACGGACTTATACTCTCTTGTCGAGTATAAGGGGCTTAACCGTATATCTTCATTCCAGAAGGCTTATAGGAACGGTATGTTCGGCGCACTTCCAAATATTAAAGGGTAAGGACTATGGGAAGAAAGGTAGAGGTCAGAGTAAAGCATAAGCCTATGCCGACCATAATCGGTGCCGGAATTACTGAGCAGTGGTATTTCACACATTTGAAATTCTTGTATGATTACCAGATAAAGGTGCGTCCTCGTTTTTTCGGGAATGAGACGGCAGATGGAATGACCAAGAAGATAGCGGAAGTGTTGAATGACGGAGGTATGGCTATCTGTGTGTTTGATACCGATGTATCAACATGGAATGAGGAGGAAAAGAGAAAGCTGGATAGACTCAGGGTAAAATATGCGAAAAACAAAAATGTCATCCTTTGCGATTCCTTGCCTGCCGTAGAATACTGGTTCCTTCTTCACTACGAAAACACAAACAGATTCCTGGGTACTTCAAAGGCCGCTATGCAGGCTTTGAGGAAATATATGCCGGATTACGATAAAACTGACAGCTTCCTGAGCAATAGAAGATGGGTCGCGGAAATGTCAGGTGAAGGAAAGCAGGATATAGCGTGCTGCAGAGCCGAACAGTTCGGGAATGAAGGCCAGTCGTATTCAATGATTTATAAAGTATTTGATGCCATCAAATAATGATGTTTTGACATTGTTTTGCTATGGATTTTGACGGAAGGTGAAACTGCCCGTTTAGTAATTAATTTGATAGGAAATTATTTTGTTATTCGAGCAGACCTTATTGGATGCTTTAGCGGATTATATATAGAATGCGATATAGCTAAGCTTCATATAGGAGTGACTGTTTGTTTTTTAGGACCATTATGATGGTATATTATCCACGCGGCAGACGTGTGAACATTATGGTCTTTTAGGGGATAATAGCGTTTCTTTTTATGGCTGAGCTTTTTGCTCCACTTCGCTTTACGCCCTCTCAATTCTGCTTTCGAAGGTTTTGGCGGCAATTCCATATGAAAGAAGGGTTTAGCCTCTGTGTAGATACTTGTATGATTTTCAAATAAATGCTTACGGAATTCATATAGGTTCGTGAATTCACAATTACAACAATGAAAGCAATAATGCCTATCTTTTTTCCAGTGCTCAATTTGTTCTATAATATCTGAAACTTCCATAATATACTGGTTTCTACTTATTTGCGCGATACTTGATGTTGCCAAAAGACTTGGTGGCAAGGTATAATAGGGACTATCGTTTAATGTTCTGATGGAATTGAATTATTCTGACATATGTCATCTTACATTTCAAGAACTGAAATCCTGGGTGCAATTCAAGAAATTTCAATTAAGTGGTATTTGTCTTTGTTAATCCTCTGTTATAGTGATATTGTTTGCGACTATAGCACTGCACAACCAGTATTTGGTCGCATGCTTTTGTAGTTCAACTATTTCTTCCGGATCATCTGTCATTTTCTTTTACAATTATGCCAAATGCGTCAAAGACATCATCAATAACTTTGTGTGGAACAGTATGGCAAGTGCCGTTTCTTATGGCAGATAAATAGGATTCAAGGTCTTGAATCGTAGGAGATTTTTGAACAAACTCCATCAACTCGTTTATTTTTGTCGTGTCTATGTTCATAACATAAAACTGAATGGTTTACTTATATATGATTTGTTGAAATTGCGGATTGTATTCTATTGGCTTACCGGCGATTATTGCGTTTACGACTTCTTCGATCGCTTTGAATGGCACAATGAACCATTCTTTAGGGTGGCGGCCGTCGACAGTAACTTGCAGCTTGACGCCATCGAATAGTTTGTGTATCAATGCTTCGAATGTGGAAGGCGTTCATATAATATCTTCCAAAGCGGTAGGATTGATGTATGACCGACAATTTGATGATACGATTGTAAGCAGTAACTTTGTTTCCGTAGATTTCAGAAAAATGAGAACCGACAGTTTTCAGAAAATTAGAACCACCCGATTTCGGAAAATAAGAGTCGTCAGGTGATTCGTGAATAATGAGTTCTGCAGTGAGATTTTGAAAAAAGAACATGGTTGTCTATTTTAGAAAAGCTTAAGGTCTGAAAACAGACAACCATGACACAGTTAAATTTAATTTCAATTGTCACTATGTGGAGCAAAATTAATGAATTATCCCGAAAATCCTTCAGTCAGATGCAGATTGCGATGAAGTTGGGCATCAGCAGGGACACGGTCCGTCGCTACCAGCGAATGAACGAGAAGGAGTTTGAGGGATTGATTTCCAGCGAAATCCTTCGCCGGAAACGCAAGCTGGAAGCCTTCGAAGGCTTCATCAAGCAGTTACTGCAGGACTACCCTTTCTTGTCTGTAGCCCAGATCCATGACCGTCTGAAGGAGCATTTTCCTGAACTACCGGAAGTGTCGGAGCGTACCGTGTACAATACGGTGCGTCTGGTTGACACTATGCGAGACCAAAGCAAAAGAGTCAATGGAAGAAAAAAGAGCAAAGCGTAGGGTCTGGAACGAGTCCCTTGGCTGGTACGAGGAACGTGAGATTGCGACCGGGAAGTACAAGTTTACGGAAGAGGACAAGATGTCCATTGTGTCGGAGTATGTGTCAGGCGGCCGTCCGGCTCAAGAGATTGTGGAAAAGTATCACATAAGCAGCCGTCAAGTCCTATTCAACTGGATGGACAAATATGTAAACGAACGGGAATTAGTATCTTTGCCGGAAAACGAAGAAGATATGGCAAAAAGAACTCCCGAGGAGCGCATACATGAGCTGGAGGCAGAGAACCAGCGTCTGAGCAAAGCATTGAAGTTGGAGAAACTCCGCTCCGAAGCCTACAGCACGATGATAGATTTGGCAGAGAAGACGTTCAACATCCCTGTGCGAAAAAAATCTGGCACCAAACGGTAGAACTGCTACGCAGGAAGTACCTGGGGATATCCATAGGTCTTTTGTGCGGGCTATGTCAGTAGTTCAGCCCAACAATCCACAGCGGCAGTTTCTTTCCGACCGGATACTCCAGATTGTCCGCGGAGTGACCAAAATATTTATGATTTCGGTCACTCCATTAAGCTAAATTCTATAAAAATCGCTTAATGCAGTGACCTTTTATTGGCTCCTGAATTTTGTTTTATCCCCAGTCATGTTGTTTGGTTATGTCAGAACTGGAAGTAGCTCTTGGCGTTGTGGTAGCAGATGTCGGTGACCATCTTGTGGATGAACGGTAGTTCGGACTTAGGGAGACGGCCTGAGGCAATATCATCGCCGAGGAGGGCGCAGAGGATGCGGCGAAAATACTCGTGGCGAGGGTAGGAGAGGAAACTGCGGGAATCAGTGAGCATACCGACGAAACGGCTGAGAAGTCCGAGGGACGACAGGGCGTTCATCTGCTTGCGCATACCGTCCTCCTGATCGAGGAACCACCAGGCTGCGCCATACTGCATCTTTCCAGGAATAGTGCCATCGTTGAATGTGTAGGCCATGGTCGCGAACACTTCGGTGTCCTTCGGGTTGAGGTTGTAGAGTATGGTCTTTCCGAGTTTATCTTCGTAGGCGAGATTGCTGAAGAATCTGTGACCGGCAGCCGCAACCGGTTTGTCGTCAATGGCGTCGAAACCCGTGTCCGGGCCGAGTTTCTCGAACATCCTGCGGTTGTTGTTTCTGTTAGGACCTACGTGGAACTGCTGCGTCCATCCGCTTTCGCAGTCCATGGCCGCAAGGTCGAACAGTACGGCACTCTTGAACTTCGAGACTTCGGCAGCGTCGGGAACCTGACCGCCGAGGACCTTGCGGAAGATGCGGTCGGCCTCTTCGCGCGGGCAGTCGTCCGAATAGAAGGTGTCAAGGCCGTGGTCTGAAAGGCGGCAGCCCATCCGGGCGAAGAACTCGTGACGTTTCCGGAGGGCGTCAAGCAGGTCCTGATAGCCCGTGATTCCGACTCCAGAGACCTCGGAGAGCTTTCCGATGTATGTCGCGAAACTTTCGGGTGCATCCACTCCCATCACCTTGTCCGGCCTCCATGTCGGCAGCACCTGCACCCCGAACGGATGTTCCGCAATCTGCTTGTGCCATTCCAACGAATCCGTCGGATCATCGGTGGTGCAGACGGTCTCCACATTAAACTTCCGCATCAGCGCCTGTGCACGGAATTCCTCCGTCCCGAGCATCTCGTTGCACCTGTCATAGATGCTCCGTGCGGTCTCAGGCTTCAGAATGTCATAAATCCCGAAAACTCTCGCGAGTTCGAGGTGCGTCCAGTGATAGAGCGGGTTTCGCATGGTGTAGGGCACGGTTTCCGCCCATTTCTCAAACTTCTCCCAACTGCTGCGGTTTCCTGTGATGAAGTCTTCTCCGACTCCGTTGCCCCTGAGCGCGCGCCATTTGTAGTGGTCACCTCCGAGCCAGACCTCAGTGATGTCGGCAAACCGGTGGTTTTCGGCGACCTGCTGCGGCACCAGATGACAATGGTAGTCTATAATAGGTTGTTTTTCAGCACTTTCGTGATAAAGTTCGCGGGCATATCCGTTCCCGAGAAGAAAATCTTCGTTGATTAAGCTTTCCATATTTCCTGAGTTTTCACAAATATTTCCTGAGTTTTCACAAATTTAAGAAAATATTTCCGTGTACGCACACGGAGATTGAATAAAATTTCCTACTTTTGTCATCGGTTATTTCTTGGGGTCGACATAAATATTTCATATATATGGCAAAAATAGTTACATTCGGAGAGATTATGCTCAGGCTTGCAACGCCTGGACATCTCAGGTTTTCACAGGCTCATGAATATGAGGCAACTTTCGGAGGTGGAGAGGCAAATGTCGCGGTGTCGCTCGCAAATTATGGCGAGGATGCGCACTTCGTGACGGCACTTCCGGGGAACGACATTGCCAAGGCATGTCTCGCGGAACTTCGCGGACTTGGAGTAGGTGTTGAATTCTGCATCGAGAGCGGTGACAGGGTCGGCATCTACTATATCGAAAAAGGTGCAGTTTCGCGTCCGAGCAAGGTGATTTACGACCGTGCGCATTCTTCAATTTCTGAGATAAAGTCCGGTATGATTGACTGGGACAAGGTGTTCGAGGGTGTGGACTGGTTTCACTGGACGGGCATCACACCGGCAATCAGCCAAGGTGCGGCAGATGTCTGCCTGGAGGCCATTGAGGCCGCTTCCCGTCATGGAGTGAAGGTTTCCTGCGACCTTAACTATAGGAAGAATCTCTGGAAATATGGCAAGACGGCGTCCGAGGTTATGCCTGCTCTCGTGGCGGGCTGCGACGTGATTATCGGCAATGAAGAGGACGCGGAGAAGGTCTTCGGCATCAAGCCGGAGGGATTCAACGCCGAAGCTGGAGTGATTGACACCGCAAAGTTCGAATTTGTCGCAAAGTCGCTGATGGAGAAGTTCCCGAAGGCCTCTAAAGTGGCGATTACCCTTCGCGGCTCGGTGAATGCCGACCACAACACTTGGGGAGCGGTTCTTTATGACGGCAAGACTCTCTTCGCCTCAAGGCGCTACGACATTACGGACATCGTCGATCGCGTCGGCGGCGGAGACTCTTTCGGCGGCGGACTCATCTACGGATTGTTGAACTACAAGGGTGACGACCAGAAAGCTCTCGACTTTGCGGTGGCTGCATCCTGCCTCAAGCACACTATTGAGGGAGACTACAACCGGGTTTCAGTCGCTGAGGTTGAGACTTTGATGAAAGGTAATGGCTCAGGGCGCGTCTCAAGATAAATTGTTTTTTATGGCAAAGTATAATAAAATTCAGGTCATTTCGACCGCAGTTTCGACCGGACTCGTGCCGGTGTTCTATAATCCGTGCGTGGAGACTTCCAAGGCGGTGCTCAAGGCTTGCTATGACGGCGGCATACGTGTATTCGAGTTCACAAACAGAGGCGACTTTGCCCACGAGGTGTTCTCGGAACTGGTGAAATATGCAAATGCGGAACTTCCGGGAATGATTCTCGGCGTGGGGTCAATCATTGACGCTCCCACTGCGGCTCTCTACCTTCAGGAAGGAGCAAACTTCGTTGTCGGTCCGCTCTTCAACCCGGCTATTGCCCCGATATGCAACCGCCGCTGTGTTCCTTACATCCCTGGTTGCGGCTCGGCGACTGAAATCGGGATGGCTCAGGAGGCAGGCTGTGACATTTGCAAGGCATTCCCAGGCGACGTGCTCGGCCCTGCATTCGTCAAGGGCGTCAAGGCTCCGATGCCGTGGACTCAGATTCTCGTGACCGGAGGCGTGAAGCCGGAAGCTGATAACCTCAAGGCCTGGTTCAAGGCCGGCGCTTCCTGCGTGGGCATGGGCAGCAACCTCTTCCCTAAGGATGTAGTGAAGGCAGGCGACTGGGCAACCGTCACAAAACTTTGCAGCGAATCTTTGAAGATTATCGCTGAAGTACGTCAGTAACAAAATCTTGTGGCTCCGGTGCAGATGCGTTCCGGAGCCACATTCTTTAACCACAATAGCACTAATAAATATTATGGCCCGTAAGGACAAAATGACCAACTTCCGGTGGGTAATCTGCGCGATGCTCTTTCTTGCGACCACCGTCAACTACCTCGACCGTCAGGTGCTCTCCCTCACTTGGGACGAGTTTATAAAGCCCGAATTTCATTGGGATGAATCCCATTATGGGACGATAACATCCATATTCTCAATAGTTTATGCCGTGTGCATGCTTTTCGCCGGACGATTCATCGACTGGTTGGGCACGAAGAAGGGTTACCTTTGGGCCATTGGGATATGGTCTGCCGGAGCTTGTCTCCACGCTCTCTGCGGAATCATTACCGAGAATGTCGTCGGACTGCACAGCGCTGCGGAGCTCATGCAGGCAACGGGAGATACGGCGGTGCTTATTTCAACGGTCAGCATGTACTGCTTTCTCGTGGCCCGCAGCGTGCTCGCGCTCGGTGAGGCCGGCAACTTCCCTGCGGCAATCAAGACCACGGCGGAGTATTTTCCGAAGAAAGACCGTGCGTTCGCAACGTCAATATTCAATGCCGGTGCGTCCATCGGTGCGCTCATTGCCCCGCTCACGATTCCGCTGCTCGCCAAGGCCTGCGGTTGGGAGATGGCTTTTATCATCATCGGAGTCCTTGGATTCATCTGGATGGGAATCTGGGTGTTTGTCTATGCCAAGCCGGAGAAGTCCAAGTTCGTAAACGCCGCCGAGCTCGACTACATCGAGCAGGACAGGCTCATCGAGACGGAGCCTGTGGCGGCAGTTGAGACAGTTGTTGAGGCGACATCTGAAGACGGCGGCACAGAGACCGTCGAATCCGTCATTGAAGTGGAAAAGCCGGTGGAGCAGGCTTCCGTGAAAAAAATCTCCATCTGGCAGGCTCTGAAGTACCGCCAGACCTGGGCGGTCATCTCAGGCCGTTTCATGGCTGACGGCGTGTGGTGGTTTTTCCTCTTCTGGACTCCGTCCTACCTCAATTCCCAATTCGGCATAAAGACGACCGAGCCACTTGGCATGGCGCTGATTTTCACCCTCTATGCCATCACGATGCTCTCCATTGTCGGAGGCAAACTCCCGACCATCTTCATCAACAAGGCGATGAGCAAAGGCGGCAAGTTCGACCCATACTCGGCAAGGATGAAGGCGATGCTCATTTTCGCCATATTCCCGATATGTGTCCTTCTCGCCCAGCCCCTCGGCACCATATCCCCGTGGTTCCCGACCATCCTCATAGGCATAGGATGCGCCGCACACCAGTCCTGGTCAGCCAATGTCTACACGACTGTCAGCGACATGTTCCCGAAATCTGCGGTTGCCACAGTCACGGGAATCGGCGGAATGGCGGGCGGAATCAGCTCTATGATTATGCAGAAGTTCGCAGGCGAGCTCTTTGTCTGGTCTGACAAGGTCGGCCTCCGCTTCCTCGGCTTCGAGGGTAAACCTGCCGGCTACTTCATAGTCTTCTGCATCTGCGCCTTCGCCTACCTCATAGGCTGGCTCCTGATGAAATCCTTTGTTCCGCGTTACAAGGTCGTTGAAGTCGAATAGCTCGTCATAATAAGGTGATGTTGTGAGAATCTTCTCTTAAGAGGAGGTCGATGGAGCTGAAATTGTCTGGGTGGAGTAGTTTGTTACTGACGGTGTTTGCGGAACTCCGACGGTGTCATGCCCTTGTAGGCGCAGAAGACACGGGAGACGTTGCGGCTGTCAGCGAAACCGCAGGATATGGCTATGTCCTCGATGGAGCGGTCGCTGCTCAGGAGAAGTTCGGAGAACTTGCCTATGCGGTAGTTCTGCAGGAACTGGTAGATTGACGTGCCGGTGTCGTGCCGGAAGCGTTTCTCGAACACGCGGCGAGAAAGCGGCACGAGGTCGATTAGTTCGGAAACGGATATGGGCGAATTGTAGTTATTTTCGATGTATTCGACGACTTTCAGCACATACTTGTCCTGCACGGCATATTTTTTCGTCGAACCTCTTGACACGATCTGTAGCGGAGGAACGGTGATGTTGAACGGCTCGCTGATATTTTTCTTTATGAGTTCCTCGATGACCTGCCCGGCGATGTAGCCTCCGTTCTGCGCATCAATCTCGATGGAAGACAGCGTGGGGTTGGATATGTTGCAGAGCATCTCGTCATTGTCAACGCCGAGAACGGCAAAGTCTTCGGGAATCGGAATCTCGTAAATCTTGCAGGTTTCGGTGATATGGAGGGCATAATAGTCGTCGCAGCAGAATATCGCGGTGTTCTTCGGAAGCCTCATCAGCCATTTGCCTATGGACTCGAAGTCCTGCGCCCATGATTCGCGGCCTCCGTTCTGCTCGAAATAGGTCTGGACGCCATACCCGTTCTCCGCAAGCCTCTCCCTATAGCCGACGAAACGTTCGCGTGACCACACCGATTCGCTGATTCCATAATAGGCGAAACTCTTGTATCCGAGTCCAATGAAATAGTCCGCCGCAAGCCTTCCCGTGCCGATGTAGTCTCCGGTGAGGTTGCACACGCCAGGAATCCTGTCCTTATAGTTCTGGACTATGATGGGAATATTCAGATCGCTAAGCATCTTCACGTCGATGTCGTTCATCTGCGCCACAATTGCATCGACGTTCCATTTCTTCGCCCATTTGATGATTTCCTTGTCTCCGTGGAGCATTCTGTAATACAATGGCATACGATAGAACGCCCAGCCTTTCTGGTGCCGGGCGTATCGCACGAGACCGCTCAGAAGATCCCTGCTGTAGCCGCTGGAGAAATCCGTCAGCAGCAATATCTTGACGACGTTTTCCTTTTTCATGACGCAAATTTAGTAATTTGCATCATAATACAAACGGGCGATGAAGATGCGTTGTGCTCTGATGACGTGTTTTGAGGAATGTTTGACGATTATTTGCCTTTAATACAGCCTCAAATGCGTTTCCTTTGTATAAATGAAACTGATATTATGGACTTACACGACAAAGACTCCGTTTCCGGCGGATGCCGGGACTACATATTTTCACTCGTGATGCTCGGGGCTCTCTTTTTCGTGTTCGGGCTCGTTTCATGGGTGAATTCCATCCTGATTCCCTATTTCAAGATTGCCTGCGAGCTCAAGAGCGGGGTGCAGACCTACCTCGTGACCTTCGCTTTCTACATCGCCTATCTCGTGATGACGGTGCCTGCATCGTTCCTTCTGCGGCGGACAGGCTATAAGAAAGGCGCTCTGATCGGGCTGTGGATTATGGCGCTCGGGGCATTGCTCTTCTGGCCTGCCGCCCTGACGCGCACCTACGGGCTGTTCCTGCTCGCGCTTTTCACCATAGGAACCGCTCTTGCCATACTCCAGTCGGTTGCAAATCCGTTCGTGACAATCATCGGCCCGCATGAAAGCGCGGCAAGGAGGATCAGTGTGATGGGCATCTGCAACAAGTTCGCGGGGATAATCGCGCCTCTGTTGTTTGCGGCGGCGGTCATCCGGCCTGAAGACAAGACTGTCATGGACATGGTTGAGGCCGGACTGTTAGAGGGAACGGCGAAGGAGGCCGCACTCGACGGGATGATACGGGGAGTGATTGTTCCCTACGTGGTGCTTGCGATTCTGCTCTTCATCTTCGGCCTGCTTTTCTACAAGTCTCCGGTTCAGGACATCAATCCGAACAGTGCGAATGGCGGTTCTTCGGAGGGCGACAGAAACTCCATCTGGAAATATCCCTACCTCGTGCTCGGCGTCGTAGCCCTGTTCTGCCATCTCGGAAGTCAGCAGATTTCGGTCAGCACAATCATAGGCTACGCCCAGAGCATGGGCATGGACCTGGAGACTGCCAAGGTCTTCCCGTCCTACACACTCGGATGCATCCTGCTGGGCTACCTGCTCGGGGTGTTCTTCATCCCGAAGTACATCAGCCAGCAGAAGTCGCTCGTCGTCTGCACGGTCACGGGGCTCATTCTTTCGGTCCTTGTCCTTGTGCTTCCTCTCAAGGCATCGATTTGGAGCCTCGTACTTCTGGGCGTGCCGAACTCATTGATTTACGCGGGGATATGGCCTCTTGCAATACGCGGACTCGGAAAATGGACCAGCCTCGGCTCGTCGCTTCTCGTGATGGCGCTGTGCGGAAATGCCGTGCTTCCGCTGCTCTATGGTTATGTCTCCGACTACATCGGGCTTCAGACGTCGTACTGGCTTCTGCTGCCATGCTTCGCATATATGGTATTCTACGCTGTTTATGGTTATAAGATAGAGAAATGGTAACGACTGCACTTACAAACGGAAAGATAATCGTCGCCGACAGGACGTTTGACGGCGTCCTCGTCATTGAGGACGGAATCATCAAGGGCATCTTCGGGAGCGTTCCTGCCGGTGCCGAGGTTATCGACTGCGATGGCTGCTATGTCAGTCCCGGATTCATTGACATGCACACTCATGGTGCCGGCGGCTCCGACTTTATGGACGGAACAGTCGATGCCTTCCTCACGGCGGCACGCATGCACGCCGTCCACGGCACGACACTGCTCTACCCGACCACGCTCACAAGCACCAACGAATGCCTTTTCGAGTCTTTTGAGACCTACCGCAAGGCTATGAAGGAGAATAGAGAAGGGGCTCGTTTCGGAGGAATGCACCTTGAAGGCCCGTATTTCAGCCCGCGCTTTGCCGGTGCACAGGATCCGCGGTATCTACGCAATCCGAAGCCGGAGGAGTATCTTGATATTCTCTCCCGTTGCCAGGACATCGCACGCTGGAGCTTCGCACCGGAACTCGACGGCGCGGTGGAATTTGTCGCCGAACTCCATCATCGCGGCATCGTCGCCTCAATTGGCCACACGGATGCCACATTTGCTGACTGTGACGCTGCCTACCGTTCAGGAGCCTCGCTGATGACGCATTTCTATTCCTGCATGAGCACCATCTCGCGCCGCAACGCCTACCGCTATGCCGGCACCATCGAGTACGGTTACTGGCAGGACGGGATGAATGTGGAAATCATCGCCGACGGGATTCATGTGCCGGCCGACCTGCTCCGTCTGCTTCTGAAGATAAAGGGCGTGAGCCGCATCTCGCTTGTCACCGACTCGATGAGAGCCGCCGGAATGCCGGAAGGAACTAGCGTGCTCGGAGGCCTTGCCGACGGTCAGGAGGTCATCGTTGAGGATGGGGTCGCAAAGCTTATGGACAGGAGTGCTTTTGCCGGCAGCGTGGCTACTGCCGACAGGCTTGTGCGCACGATGGTGGACATCGCAGGCTGCACCGTTTGCGAGGCCGTTCGGATGATTACCGAAAACCCCGCGAGAGTCATGGGGATATATGATCGTAAAGGCTCGCTCGAACCGGGAAAGGACGCGGACATTGTCGTGTTCGATGCTAACATCGGCGTCAGAAGAACAATAATCGGAGGTAAGATAATATATTAGAACAATGATACTCAAGACATTCAAGAAGGACAACCTTGACGTAAAGGTCTACGACACAAGGGAAAACATGGGCAAGGCGGCAGCCGCTGACGTTGCCGCGTGCATACGGAAAGCGCTCGCAGTGAAGAACGAGATTTATATGATTTTTGCGGCGGCTCCGTCACAGAACGAGTTTCTCGAAGCTCTCGTGGCCGAGGAGGGAATCGAATGGGGACGGATTCATGCACTGCACATGGATGAATATGTGAACCTGCCATCTGACGCGCCTCAGGGATTCGGCAATTTCCTGCGCAGGGCCATTTTTGACAAAGTCCCTTTCGCAAGCGTTGAACTCATAGGCACGGACAGCGACACTGATGCCGCGTGCCGGCGCTATTCTGATATTCTTTCGTCAGTGACAATCGACATCGTGTGTATGGGGATAGGAGAAAACGGGCATATAGCGTTCAATGACCCACACGTCGCTGATTTTAACGATCCGCTTCTGATAAAGAAAGTGGATCTCGATGAGAAGTGCCGGATGCAGCAGGTACACGACGGCTGTTTCAGGAGTATTGCCGATGTTCCAAAGTATGCCCTGACCCTAACTATCCCTCCATTGGTCGGTGCAGAGCATCTTTTCTGCGTAGTTCCCGCCGCCACCAAAGCCGCCGCCGTCAAGGCCACCATTCAGGGACCTGTGACAGAGAAATGTCCCGCATCCATTCTTTGCCGACATCCTTCGGCAATTCTCTACACCGATAGGGAGGGGGCTTCCAAACTGCTCGCTGACGAGTAGGAAACCCTGGCAGTTGCAAAAGCCCGGCTTGAAGAAATTTTCTTCAAGCCGGGCTTTCTTTGGGGTTATTGGCAGCTATTCTTTCACGCAGCGGACATTGCAGCCGCGTGCCTTCTCTGCCGTCGAGAACTTCGGTTCGTTCCAGTTTGCCCATGCCTGAAGCCCGCGGGCATTGTTCCCGTCTGTGCTGCAGGTCCAGTAGAATGCTCCTGTCCCGCGATCGCGGGCGTTGCTTCCGATTGCAATCCATCCGGCGCATGGGAACAGGACTTTGGCCGAGGCGTCGGCGTATGCAACGGAGCCTGAGAATCCCCAATGCTTCAGTTCCGATGATGCCGCGTCAAGTTCATTTCCGGCGGCGGAAAGCCATCTTAGACCATTTCCTGTCAGTGCCGTCATTTCAGTGGCAGTCGGAACCCTCCACCCTTTCGGACATGGGTCGTATGCCGTTTTGACAGGGGAACTCTCGCTACCGGCATTCCATAGGTCATTGACCTCCGTTGCGAGCCAGTTTGCGCTGTTCTTGTAGAAGTTCTCTGCAAGAGCCTCTTCCAATCTTGCCACAGGGCCATTCACGTTTACGGCGAGCGCGTCTTCCTCAACGCTGTCCGTGTTGTAGCCGAAGCCTACAGGACGTCCCCACTGATAGTATTTCCCGTATGGATTGCCCGGGGTCTCGTTGTCGGCGGCCTTGTAGCCGCAGTTTACCGGCGCCCATGTCGTGCTTCCTATGAGTACTCCCTTGCCGTGGTTGATTCCGTATTCGTCGACATAGTAGTCGCTCAAGTCGGGATTCTGTCTGACAGCAACTTCCGCAGTGACGCCGAGACCATCGTTCGCCACCGTCAGTTTTGCCGTTCTGAAATCGACCGTCGCGTTTGCCGCAGCCGTCACCTTTATCGTTGAGCTTCCCGCAGAGCCCTCCTTGACATCAATGGTGAGCCATGTCTCCGAACTTGTGACCGTCCATTCGCAGTTGGAGTCCACGGTGACATCTTTGGTTTCACCCTTTTCCCCGAATTCGAGAGCCTCGGGAGCGAGACTGATGAATGGGTTGTCAGCACCTTGACTGACCTTGATGGTGCAGGATGTCTCGGGATAGTCTTTCGAAGAGATTCTGATTTCTGCGGTACGGAGGTCAAACTGCGGATTCGCAAGGATGGTAATCTTGAGAGGCGAACTTCCCTGCTCGCCTTCCGATGGAGAAAGCTCGACCCATTCCTCTGCGCAGGATGCTGCCCATGTGCAGTTTGTGCTGACCTTTATGGTCGCTATGTCTCCCTTGTAGTTGGCTTTCAGCTCCGTTGAAGCTCCGGCCTCAACAGCAGTTCCCTTGCAGACAATCGAGAGTTCCGGAATGAAGTCAGGAGTCTTCTCGCATGAGCATAGCATGGCGGTAAGCATGGTTACCGCACATAAAATATAGTTAGTCTTCATGTTATAAGTGATTTATGTGTAAAAAGATGTTATTTTACATCGAATGCTCCGCCCGGCTGTGTCGTCCTGCGCAGGGTTAGCTGTGCCTCGTAGAGAGAACTTGGAGTCACCTTGCTGCCGTGGGAAATCCATTCCCCGTCAAGCGAAGGCGGGTTGCACCCGTTGTCAAACGTGTTTTTCTTCACGGCTCCGATGCATCCTATTGCCCAGTTCTTTCCGGAGACCTGTGGAGACTGGATTATGAATCCGTAGGACCATGACATTTCCTTGAACTGCGAACTCGTGCAGTTCCACGCGACGTCGTTAACTCCTGCCCATCCGTGCTTGGAGTTGATGTAGCGGTTCCTGATGTTGAACTGCCCCTCGACTTCGAGGTTCTCGTAGAGGGTTCCGCTGCTCCAGCACCTGTGCGGGCCGGTGTCAGCGGTAGAGCGCTTGCCGTAGCCGCCGCTGAATACATTCGGGCCGACTGTGTTCGAGCCGCTTGTGGCGAAAGGGTGTCTGGCGTCCTCGGAGCTGCAGTTGATGAAAATCGAAAGCTGGCCACAGTGCAGGTAGGGGTAGCGCCGACTTCCTTCAATGGTGCTCTGAAAGTCGGTGCAGAGGCAGTCCTTCACCGTGATGTTCTTGGAGGCGGCCCTGACGGTGGCAAGCCCGAATCCGAAATACTTTCCTGTCACGTTCTTCATCCAGCAGTGTTCCGCCACGGTGAATCCCACTCCGTTCCAGCAGTGCGACTCGTTGGTTTCGTCGAAGAACTCGGACTCCAGGGCCATGTCCTCGATTCCGCATTCGCTGATTCTGTTGGCGTAGGAATATTTATAGACGTAGCCTCCGCCATATTTCGTCTCTATGGAACACGGCACCGGGTTCTCGAACCACAGCGTGTCCCTGTTTATCTTTGTCACTACACGTTCTGCATATTGTCTGTCGACGCTTGACGTTGTCCATATCCCCGTCATTCCGAGGTCGGCAATCCATTTGTCGTTTACTGCCCTGTAGACCACGACATTGTCCATAACCTTGAAAGCCGCCGCATTGTTGACCCGCACCCAGAACTGGCCTTCCGGAACATACTCGTCCCGGATGTTCGGTGATGCCGGCTTCGCTCCGGAACGGCTCCCGCTGCCTCCTACCGTAATCAGGTTCTCGGTCTCGCTGTCAATGTTTACGCTTCTCTTGCCCGTTCCAACGAGACGGGTAGCGGCTCCTTCCCCTCGAAGCACGACTCCGCTTGCGTTCAGCAGAATCTGTGTTCCGATGTTGTAGGTGCCGGCCTTGAGTAGAATCGTCCCGCGATGCCTTCCTTCAAGAGGCATTTTCGCAACCTCCCGGATGGCGTCGTTGATGAGCTTTGTCGCATCCGAGCCGTCAGTGGGAGCCGTCAGTACCTTCACCACCTCAACGTCGGGAAGTTCCTCGTCTCCCCAGCGGTAGCCGACCCTTGAAAAGTCGAGAATACGCCCTCCATGTTCGTCCACCGGCATTTCTCCGAATCCAGGAGTTATCTGCGGATATTTCGTGACTTCTTTGCCATAGTCCGCGGGCGGTTTCGGAAGTTCAATCAGCGGAGTTTCCTTTTCGCAGGAAGCGCAGCAGAGAGCCACCGCACCTGCTGCGGCAATTTTCATTATCTTTTTCATCGTGAACTTATTTCTGACAACACATCCAGCAGAGCCTCTTTCTTCTCGTTCATCTCATTGCAGATATGTCTGATTTCATCGTCTTTGAGGTAGCCTCGGTTGAGCCGTGCAAATTCTTTCCCGACCGCCTTTCCTTCCATGCAGACAGCCTGAAGTTCCATTCGCAGCGCAAGCGCGTCACAGATACGGAAGTCCGGACTTTCATATCTGTGCTCGATGCTTTTGAATCTGAGATAGTTGAGGCGTATCTTGAGCATCATGGACAAATGCGTGAGTTCGTCCTTTCCGGACTTTGACTTCAGAGAGCCAATCTTTTCGAGCATTTTTTGAGTCTGCGTGACGAGCTCGGAAATGTCTGTTCCCGAAGCGTCCTTTCCGCTTTTCACATACACTGGCTCCTGCGGTATGCAGAAATATTCCCAGAGCGTCACCGCGCCATCATCGGTCAGTCCGAGATGTTCGAGCGCGTATCTCCTCACAAAATTCTTCGGGTCGAACCTTTCCTTCGAGGCAAAGGCTTCTGCTGTCGCGGCATTCAGAATCCTGAACCCGGCCTCCGGATAGACAAGTCTCACGGGCTGCATGTTTATGATTTCATACCCGTTGTCGTAGTGGTAGCCGTAGGTGCCGCTGGTGGACCATGATGTCTGAATCATTGAACTGTAGCCCATGCTCTTGGCAAATTCCACGAAATCGACAAGATTCATAAAATGTTTCTTCCACTGCGTAAGATAAATGTTGTCCGGGCCGCTCCGGAGGGCCGTCGCTCCCCAGAATGTCGCACCTTCGTTGACCAGTTTCTCTATTGTTTCGCGGTGCCTGATGTCCCAGCCATAGTTCCAGTCCACGAAGACCACGTCCTTTGGCAGGTCGTTTATTGCCTCCGGATGTTCGAGAATTATGTCAGCCCATATAACCGGTGTCTTTCCCATTTCCCTCACAAGAGAACACATCGCTTTCACATATTCCACGAAAAGCCTGGATTTGCCATATTTCTCGGCAAACTCGCGGCATTTCGGGCACTGTCCGAGGAGATAGGTCTCGTCAGCCCCGATGTGGAAGTATTTCGACTCGTGAAGTTCCGCGACTTCGGAGAAGATGCTCCGGAAGACATCCGTAGCCTCCTTAATCTTGAGCGGGCAGACTTGTGAGGGGTCCTTTCTGTCTTCGCGGAGCCCACTGTACCTGTCATGGCGGAGGATGTACTCCGAATGACCGAAACAGTTCTGGAGAGGAATGACGTCGAGACCGAGTGACCCGCACCAGCGAATGAAGTCCTTGACTTCCTCCTGCGAGTAAGCAAGGCCGTTGCAGAGAGTCGCGTTCTTCTCGAACGGGAATGTGGCTTCCCATTCCATGACAATAGCGTTCATTCCGCCCTTCGCCACCTCTCGCGCAAATTTTTTGAGGGCATTCATCGTCCTCACCTCGGTACGGCAGTCCACGTATGCCGCGCGTAATTGGAAAATCTCGTCTGTCGCAGATGCAGTCTGCGGCACTGCAAGCGGTAGAAGCCAGGCGAGAAAGAGCAAGAGTCTACGTTTCATAACTTTATGAATATTTTCTTTTTGTACAGCGGCAATCCGACGCACCAGGTGAGCATCATCATCAGAAGTGCGGACAGCAGCGAGGCAAGATACGGTCCGGCCCACGGAAGGAGGCATCTGGAGTAGACGAAGGACTTGACGCTGTAGCCGGTGTCTCCAATCTGAAGACCAAGGACTACGGAGAGAACCCAGCATACAGTGTAGAGAAATAGGGGGTTAGTGCCGAAAACATTGAAGAATCCGCAGACGGCTGTCTTTCCCTTGACATCTATCAGCCATATCAGGAGTGCGAGCACCAATGATGCCCCTCCGGATGTGGCGAGCGTGAATGATGAACTCCAGATGTTCTTGTTTATCGGGTCGAGGTACCTGAGGAAAAACGCGAGTATTGTCAGCGTTGCTCCGAAAATCAGGATGTCGCGGACTTTTTCCGTCTTTTCCTGCCCGTAGACGATGATTTTCCCAACATAGACTCCAAACAAGACCTCCACTGCTCTCGGCAGGCAGCTCAGCAGCGATTCCGGCTCAAAGGCGATTCTTCCGTCTTCGGCTGCCATCCTGTACAGGTGTCCCTCGCCGAGCACGGCCCTGTCCACTCTTGCGATGATGTTTGACACGGACAGTTCATAGCCATTGCCAAGGTGCAGAAGCACGATGTAGGCCGAGAGCGTCACAGCGCCAGAGAGAAGGATGTGTCGGCCTCTTGAGATGAAAAGGAAGAGGGCCGAGATTAGATAGGACACCGCAAGTCCTTGGAGAACTCCCATTGTCCTCAGCGTCGCGAAGTCAAAACTGCCTTGGCAGAGCCTTGTGAAGCAATGCAGGGCAAACCCGACAAGAAAAAGCAGGACACTGCGTCTGAGCATCTTGGCCATCTTCCCTCCGGTTGGAGAGAACGAGTCTTTCCCGAGCGAGAAACACATCGACACACCCATTATGAAGGTGAAGAACGGATATATGAGGTCCGTTGGAGTGAGCCCGTTCCATGCTGCATGCCGCAGGGGCGCATACACATACGACCATGATCCGGGGTTGTTGACAATCAGCATTGCCGCGATTGTCAACCCCCGCATCACGTCAAGGGAAACAAGTCTTTCGCCTTTCTTCATGTCTTAAGAATCCTTTCTATGCCACCGTCAGCGTAAAAACCCTGTAGTTTATATGCCCGTCTCTTTCAGCCTCGAACCTCAACGTGAAGGTTCCGGCTGTGTTGAACGTGTATTCAAAGTCCTTGAAATCAGAGATTATGACCCCGTCGAGCAACCACCGGCATGTGACGCTCCCGTCGTTTGGGGAAACCATCATCTTGAATGACGTCGGTTCTCCGAGATTTACGGAGAGCGCAGATGGCGTGTTATCATAGATGTAGACCTCTCCTGGCTTGAATTCCGGATTTCCGATTTTTTCAGAGCAGGACTGTACACCGAGCAACGCTGCAACGGCAACATAAATGGCGATTATTATTCTTTTCATTTTCTTTAATATTCAGATTGTTAGACAACAATTTATTGGACATCCCACCACACCGGTGTCATCCAGTCGTCCGTGCCGCCCATCCTTGCGACGGCCTCGTCGTAGCTGGCCTTGTTCTTTGTCTGCTCCTCCATAGGATACTGCATCCTGCAAGGGCGCTTGCCTCCGGTCTCGTTTTCGGTAGGGTAGCGGTTGTAGAACTGCACATACTCTGAAGGCATTCCGTCAGTCCTGCGGATGAGGCTCCATGCCTCAATCGGGTCGAGAGCGAAGATAATCCAGAGCTGTCTTGCCACGGCCTCAAGAGCCGTCGTGCCGCCTGCCTGAACATTTGGACGGAGAAGGTCAATGTATGAGTCGATGGTGGCATCGGAAGGCATTATGTCAGACGGCACGAATATGCTCCATTGGCCAATCGCTGCCTTGACACCCTTTGCGAAACGCTCTTCTGCAGTCTCCGAGTCGATGTCCCAGCCCCGAAGGGTTGTCTCAGCAAGAAGGAACTGCGTCTCGGCATAGCTCAAGTGAACCCATGGGGAGTTCGCTGCCTGGATATACTTCGACGGCTGGAGCCTCTGAAGGTGGTGGGTGACCTCCTTTACCGGGAGATCCGGGCAGTTATTCTTCTTTATGGCACCGGCCCAGACAGATCTTTGCGCGTTCACGCCATGCTCTGTCTGAATGCCGCCTCCATAGTTGAACTCCTGGGCCGGAACGGTGAGATAGCCTCCGATGTTGAGGTAGCCGTCAACTGCAGAGCCGAGGTCAGCCGGTCCCTGCTGGCTTGCAGTCGTGCTGTTGTACTGGCGGCATATCTCCGTGATGTCAAAGGCGTCCTTCATGTAGTTTGCCGTATAGGATCCCGCGATGAAGCGCAGTCTCGGGTCTTCCTGACGGATGGTCCTGAAAACGGAACCGCCTTCCGTGCGGTCCTCACCCCTGACGATGAGCGCCTGAAGAAATTCGCTCGTAATCCTTATCTGGGTTGGCCCGTAGTTGGCGTTGTAGAGGGATGTGAAAGCATTGGCGTAGCCGTTTCCGGGTCCCTCGTCCTGCGAGTCGTTCTGAAACGTCACGTACGCCGTGTCGTCGTTTGATTCCATAAGCCCGCCTTCGTATGCTTCCTTTGCCTTTTCTTTCGCGAGTTCCGGCTTCACTTTGATGAGTCTCATCGCCGTGCGGAGTTTCAGCGAGTTCGCGAACTTCTTCCATCTCGTGATGTCCCCTGCATAGAACAGGTCGTTGGTGATTGTCGCTCCGGTCTCGTCAAGTTGCGCAAGCGCCTCGTCTATTAGCCGGAAGAAGTCCATGTAGATGTCCTCCTGCTTGTCGTACCTTGGGTTGAGTTTTCCCTGGGCATATCCCTGGCCGGCCTCAAAATACGGGATGTCGCCGTAGTAGTCGGTCAGTTTCGTGAACACCTCGACACGGAGAAGCTTTGCCATCGCGTTCTGGTTCGCATACTCCGGCTTGTCCGCCGTGAGGTTTTCGAGGGCGACGAGGTTCCATACTATCTCAGGATAATATATCGTCCAGAGACGTTCCATATATCCCGTGTTCTTCTTCCCCTTTCCGGCATACTCGACCATAGCCCACGCTCCGGTGAAATGGTTGCAGAAGCCTCCGGGATAGATTAGATACCGCATGCAGTTGTTGTAGCCGTATGTCTGCGTGAACTGAATGTTCGGAATGAGAAGATTCGGGTTTATGTCGGTGGATTTGGTCGGATCCTGGTTGAGTTTCGTCAGGTCCGTGCAGGCTCCCGCACCGAGGAGCATCAGAAACAGGGCCACTGCCTTTATTGTCTTTTTCATTGCTTTCCCTCCTTAGAATTTGATGTTGAGTCCGAAACCGAATGTCTTGCGGGACGGGAGCGAGCCGTACTCGAATCCCTTCCCGTTACCGTTGTTGTAGGTGGATTCCGGGTCGATGTTCTTGAGGTTTGAGTAGAGAATCGCGAGGTTTCGTCCGTAGACGGAGAGCGCGACGCTTTCGAGATGGAGCCTGTTGGTCCATTTTGATGGAAGAGTCCAGCTCAGGGACATCTCGCGGAGCTTTATGTAGGAAGCGTCTATGATAAACGGTTCCGGCGAGTTATTCTGGAACTCCTGCCAGTAGAGCTGCGGGTTCACGTAGGTGTCGTTAGTGACGTATGTCTGCACACCGTCAACCATAGGACCGAGCTTTACTCCAGGGGCTAGGAAGCCGCCTGTGGGAGTCCAGTCATTGGTGTTGACCTTTTCAGACTTTCTCAGCTGCTCGGACTGGTACCATCCCTCACGGCCTTCTAGCGTGGCTGTCGCCGTACCGTTGGCGTATGACTGCATCGTTGACATTGAGTACACGTCCGCTCCGAACTTGGCGTCGAAGACAACGGAAAGCTTGAGGCCTTTCCAAGAGAATGTGTTGGTGAGGCCGACGATGTGGTCATAGTTGCCGTTGCCGAGAACGGAGACTTCCTCTTCGAACTGAGGCATCCCGGCTTCGTTGAGAAGCATCTGCCCGTCAGGAGCGCGGAGAATCTTTCTGCCGACAATCGCTCCGTAAGGTTCTCCTGCCCGTGCATAGATGAAGGCATTCGCCCACCTTGCCGCCGCAAGCTCATAGTCGGGAACCATCTCGTGGAGAGACTTCACCATATTCACGTTGTGCGAGTATGTGCCGTTGATTTCCCACTCGAATCCGCCGGCGCGTACCGGAAATCCCCCGAGAGTGAGTTCGATGCCCTTGTTTTCTATCTCTCCGGCATTTATGAGAGCCGTCTTACGCCCTGTTGCCAGTGACACCGGCATGCTCATGATCTGATTCTTCGTGTTCTGCATGTAGAGGGTCAGGTCGAGCGAGAGCCTGTCGTTGAAGAAGCGCGTATCGAGTCCTATTTCACCCGAATTGGTCGATGTCGGTTGGATGTTGTAGTTCGGGATTGATGACGTTTTGGCCGCAGTTCCGAGCGAGCTGCCGTTGAGGGTGAACTCGCGCAGACCGTAGAGAAGGTCGAGCCTGTACGGATCGGTGTCGCCTCCGACCAGCGCCCACGATGCCCTGAGCTTGGCGAACGAAAGCCAGCTTCCGTGGTTGAACAGGTTGGAGAAGATGAGACTGCCGGAAACTGACGGATACCAGTAGGAACGGTTGCCCGGTGCGAGAGTAGACGACACGTCGTTTCTGACGGTGGCATCGATGTAGTAGGTCTCGTCGAAGCCGAAGCTTGCCTGTGCGTAGAGCGAGCGGATTTCCTTTCTTCTGAGAGAATGCTCGATCTCCTTGTTCTCGAAACCCGAGATGTCGATGACATCGGTTGAAACATGGTTTGTTCCGCTGACATAGTTGATGTCGTTGCTGTAGTTCATTATGTTGCCGCCGGCGAATGCCGATATGTCGAAGCGTCCGATTTTCTTGCTGTAGGTGAGCATCGCCTCAAGATTGCTCTGCATCATCGTTGTGCTACGGGTGGCTATGGCGCCGGTCACGTCCCTCGGTGTGGAAATCGGTGTGTACTCCATGGCGCTGAAGTTGTAGGTGTCGAGTCCTCCTCGTAGGCTGAACTTGAGATCCTTGTAGATCTGCCATGTGAACTTCGCCTGCCCGATGAGGCGGTTCTTTGATGACTTGTTCTGCATTTCATTGATGACCCAGTAGGGGTTGAACCTGTAGGAATTCCCGTTCCAGTCGTAGTAGTTGCCGTTCTCGTCCTTGTAGTTGGCGGCAAGCCATGCCTGGTCGAAGTTCGGGGCGAGTCCGATGATTGAGTTTCCGATGTTGTTCGCCGCGTCTCCGAGCGCCGGACGGTTGTTGACCTTCTCCATCGTGTAGCTTGCCGACGCTTCGATCTTTATGCTCTTACCGAACTTTTGCATCGCGCGAAGGGAGAGGGAAGTCTTGCTCATCGTAGAGTTCGGGACTATGTCGTTGCCTCTCATATCGGAGAGGGAGAACCTGAATGAGTTCTTGTCCGAAGAGTGAGAGAGGGATACGGAATTGTTGTATGTGACTCCGGTCTGGAAGAACGAGAGTACATTGTTATTCTTGTTGCCGTAGTCCTTCATCTCGCCGTTGTAGATGTAGGTCTGAAGATTAGGGTCGAGCTTTCCTCCCCATGCCGACTGGCTCACTCCGGTCGCTGTCGTGAGGTCATACGGAGCATCCCCGTTGCGTCCCATTCCATAGACCCTCTGATAGTCGTCGAACTTCGTGAGAACGTTGACCATGCTCACGCTTGAGGAAAGCTCCACGCCGAGCCTCTTGTTCTTCTGAGCGGACTTTGTGGTGATCATCACCACGCCGTTTGATGCCTGTGAGCCATAGAGCGCCGATGCCGAAGGACCCTTGAGCACGGTGATGCTCTCGATGTCGCTCGGATTGATTGAGGACAGTACGTCGCCGTAGTCGTAGCCTCCCCATTTTCCGGGTTCGGAACCGATGGTGGTGTTGTCCACAGGGATGCCGTCGACGACATAGAGCGGGAGGTTTGAACCGCTGAGCTGGGAGTTTCCTCTGATGAGGACGCGGGTTGAACCTGTCGGGCCGGCGGTTGTTGTGGGTATGTCAACTCCGGCAACTTTCCCGATGATTGCCGACATTACATTTTCTTCGCGACCCGCCGTGAGTTCCTCCGCCCCAACTGCCGAGACAGCGTATCCGAGTGCTTTCTCGTCCCTCTTCACGCCGAGGGCCGTGACGACAACACCGTCAAGCGCCGTGCTTTCCTGTTGGAGTGTGACGTTGACCGTATTCCTGCCCTGAATGGCAACTTCCGTGGAAATCATTCCGAGGCAAGAGATTTCGAGTGTCACGTTTGGAGATGAAACTGTAAGAGAATATTTCCCGTCAACATCAGTGATGTTTCCGTTGTGTGTTCCCTTTTCAACGACTGCTGCCCCTATTACCGGCTGCCCCGAGTCATCTGTGATGACGCCCTTGACGACAGTCTGTTGTGCAAGAGCCTGAAGCCCGATCAGAAACAGCACCGACACCGCCAGAAGCCGGCGAATGCTGAAACAAGGATTAAAAATGGATGGTTTGTTCATTTTTTCTGAATCTGGTTAAACTTGTTGTGGGTATCATTAATTCGTGATTAATAGTCTTGTAAAAGCGATGGGCATCAGAGCCCGCGTATTCTGCGCCCATCCTTTTCCGGCAGGCCCTTTCCACGGTATTCTTTTGCATACTTTGCGAAAAGTTTCTTCGCCTCACGGTAGTTCCTTGCAGCGGAGTCTTCATCAGAGTTCTCCCGGTAGTCTCTTATGAACTGCTCCCAGCCGGACCATACAGTCTGCATAAAGCCCAGATAGCGCTTCGCGCTTCTCTCTGACGAATGTACCCTGTATCTTATTATGTCCTCAATCTGTCTGGCCGTGATTGCGGGGTGCATCCATCCTCCTGTGATGACCTCATATCCATTGAGGGCGAAGAGCACGGCCGACTGCTCGGCCACCCTGTAGTGCCAGTCGCACATGATGACCGACCTGTCAATCATGCCTATCGCCCGGTGCGTGTTGGTCATGCTCGCAGACCACTCCCCATAGCCTGTAGCCTCGTCCCTGCCGTCGAGGAGCCTGTCGGCCCAGATCATCAGGCGCGCACCACGTTCCTTGAGGTGGGCGTTTATTCTGTTCACTTCATCCGCGAAGACTCTCGCCGGATCCATTCCCTGACATCTCGGACAGTAAGCATCCGCAAGGTCGAAGACCTCGTCCATTCCTCCGTGGAACATGTCTGTCTCAAAGGCATCGAGAAGTTCGTCTATGCATGAAAACAGTATCGGATGCAGTTCCGGATGGTTGGGGCAGTAACTTTTGCAGTAGTATTTGTCCCTATTAGGCCATTTCCATTCTGTGTAGTCACTCAGCTTCACGTATGGTTTCTCGTCGAACTGTGGATAGACTTCCAGCAGCTTGGCCATCCTGTCCTGCCATGATTGGTGCCCGAGAAGGTTTATCATCGGGACGAGAGCCATGTTCCCCTCTCTGCACACGCCGACAAGCTCCTTGATTTTCTCCATGCTCCAGGCACCTCCTGCAATGAGTTCCGGGTGGGCCTTCCAGTTGAATCTCCAGTCCACGCGCACGACGAGCATATTGAAACCTCCGGGAATCATATCCTCCTTCACAAACTTTATGAATTCGTCGGCATTCCGTGCATCGGGAAACGAGACGTAGAATGCGCGTGTCGGGATGTATTCATCGATTCCGCCCTTTTCTGTCCCTGCGGCACGGTTTCCGGCGAACAAGCCTGCGGCGCAGGCGGTTGTCAGTATCAGTGTGATGAGAAATTTTTTCATTCTTCCTTCCGTCAATTTGCGTTTTTCCTTCATGTTTGCCCGGGGTGGGCTCTGCAAGTGCAAATAAAGTCTATTTTGAATTATGGAATTCTGCAAAGAAAGTCAATCATTCTTCAGATTGCGACAATGCGGTTTTTGTCTTCCGTATGATGGCGTAGCCTACATCTGCGGGCCTTCCGGTTCCGGATGCCTTTGAGGATCGCGTGTGTCAAAATAGTATATTCCCGCCTTGTCGAACAGTCTGTATGAATATTCCATCCTGCGGCTGAAGTCTCTGAAATTCTTGTGCTCAGGCTCTGTCCATGCAGATTCCGCAAGGGCGCATATTCTCGGAAACATCATGAAATCCAGACGCTTGCTGCATTGCATTGTCTCGGTCCACACATTTGCCTGAACTCCGAGAACTTGTTTCGAGCCCTGAAGCTGTCCTGCCGCAGATGGAAGAGAATCCGGAAATGCGTAAATGTCTTCAATGGGGCAGAATCCTGCCCATGTCCGTCCAAACTTGTGGGTACTGTGCTGGATGAAGTCCAGATAGAGCGGTCTCCTTGGGCATAGCACCACATCGAACCCCTTGTCAAGAGCCTTCTGCAGCTGTTCCGGTTTGTCGTGTCTCCACCACATTATCCTGCATTTGTCCGGTGTTAGATCATACTCCAGCATGTCGTCCCATCCGAATACTTCCTTTCCCATCATTTTTACGGAATCCGCCATGCTGTTCATAAAATACCCTTCGGCCCCTTTCAGCCCGTCAAGTCCCTCGCAGCGGATAAGTTCCTGAATGTCGGCGTTCGTGTTCCAGGCCTCGCTTCCGAATGCCACCTCGTCTCCGCCGATGTGAATGTATCTTCCGGGGAAGAGTTCTGAGACTTCCCTCAGTATGTCAGAGAGAAAGACCCTGGTTCCCTCCTTCCCAACATTGAAGGTGAAGTCCGGATTGTCCTTTGAGCCGCCTCCATTAAACTGTGGGTAGGCTCTCACTGCCGCCGTGGCATGTCCCGGCATGTCTATCTCCGGGATTATCTCGATGTGTCTCTCCTTGGCATATTCCACGATTTTCCGAACCTGCTCCTGAGTGTAGAACTGGGCCGTGGCGTTCCTGTCGCTGTGTGTGCCGATGCCGCCGACTTCGGTGAGCAAGGGATATTTTCTGATTTCAAGCCTCCATCCCTGCGCGTCCGTAAGGTGCCAGTGAAACCGGTTCAGCTTGTAGTATGCCATGAGATCGAGACTCTGCCGAACCTTCTCCTCTCCGAAGAAATGTCGTGCCTCGTCAAGCATCAGTCCCCTCCAGCCGAACCGCGGAGAGTCATCAATCCGTCCGCATCTGACTTTTCCCGCATTCATTTCCTGATAAAGGCTCACAATACCGTAGAAAATACCCGCCTGCGTTCCTCCGCTTATGGTAATTCTGCCGGGCTCAACTTTCAGACGATAAGCCTCGTCATCCTTTAATCCGGAATCAATTTTCAGGCGAATATCACCTCTGCGCACAATCTTCTTGGCCAGTCCGGCTCCTTTAAGCGCATCCCGAAGCATTCGGCATTCATTCTCTAGCCCCATATCCGCTGAAATTCCGTTCAGACTGGAGATGTCACAGAACCTGCCGTCAAATTCGCATGAGTTTGGCTGTGGGATAATGTCAGACTCGGATGTCCTTTCCGGCATCCGGCACGATACGGCGACGAGAACGGCCGCTGTGGTTATTATTGCTGTCAGTGTCTTCATAATACATGGAACATAAGCTTCGTGGTGCAAAAGTATTAAAAAGGCACTTCAGAATTGCGCTAAAAACGGCATAGATTCTTCAATCCGCGTCAATTCCAACTCTGGCTCAACAACCACTTCCTGATAGGTTTTTATTCCGTTGACAAAACAAAATTGCGTCATTTTTATTCTGTCGACAAAATAAGAATGACCAAATTCTATTCTGCGCACAGAATAACCGGGCTAATAGAACCGGCAATTGTAGCGGGAGAGGAGGTCGATGGAGCTGAAGTTATCGGGATGGTCGGGGCGCTTGCCGAGGATGAGGAAGTCGGTGAGGACGGCGACGGCGTCATGGGCATCGCGGTCGGAGTGCTGTGCGATGAGATACTTCACATAGCCATCCTTCAGGGCAGTCATGTTCCTTTCGAGCACGTCGTAGCCGATGACGTTCCATCCTTTGATCCCATGTTCGCGCAGATAGTCGGCGACGAGGTAGATGCGGGAGTTGAGGGTCACGACGTTCGGACATCCGGTGATGGCAGTGAATGCGTCGTCCATCGCCTTGTGCGCCTCTTCAGGATTATTCGGGTTTATGACGACGTTTCGCACCTCCGTCTCCGGGAAATGTGCGGTGAGGTAGTCCATGAATCCGCGGCGACGTTCCTGCGACGGGTCAGACAGCCCCTTGACGTCGCGCTCGATTCTCACGAGATGGACGGTACCGCGGTTCTCTTCCGCCGAGCCTGACATGAGCATGTCCGCGCAGAACGCTCCACTGTCATAGATAGGCTGGCCGAAGTAGGCAAGATGGCCATAGACCCCGCTCACGCTCGTATTCAATATGACATAGGGTATATCTGCCTCTTCCAACTCCACGGCCATTGTGCGTGTGGCGTCGAGGAACATAGGGGCTATTATCGCTCCGGAATAGCCCTCCTTTATGACCCTGCGGCACTCGGAGAGGAACGAATCGACGTCATATTGGTCATATAGACACTCCACGACGTTCACGGAGAAGCGGCCGGCATATTCCATCGCCTTTTCGACTCCTATGTGCGAAAGTTCCCAAAACTCGCCGTTCCTATATTTCGGAAACAGGACGGCAATCCTGTGTGATTTGTTCTTCGCCAGCATCGACGCATAGACGTTCGGCTGATAACCGAGTTCCTCGATGACTCTGAGCACTTTCTCCCGCGTCTTTTTCGACACTTCACCCCTCTCGTGCAGCACTCTGTCGACCGTACCGTTCGTGACTCCGGCGGCCCTTGCCACATCGCTTATCGTAATTATGGAATTCTTCATCTGTATCCGGCTGCATGTTAAAACATCGTGCAATATACGAAAAAACATCGGTTTGTCGCAGATTGAGGGAAAATATCTCCGTGTTCGCACACGGAAACTGAAAAACATTGTTAAATTTGCAAATATATGTCCCGCGTTCGTGGGGAGTTTTGTTTAACCATAATATATAATCCATTATGATTCGAATGACTGAAAGCTGGCGGTGGTATGGACCGGATGACCCCGTGAGCTTGAGCTATATCAGGCAGGCTGGAGTGACCGACATCGTCCATGCCCTGCATCATATCCCGAACGGAGAAGTCTGGACCGTCGAGGAAATCAGAAAAAGGCAGGAACTCATCGCTGAGGCGGGGCTTAAATGGAGCGTTGTTGAGAGCGTGCCCGTGCATGAGCACATAAAGACTCGCGAGGGGGAATACCTCAAATATATAGAGAACTACAAGCAGAGCATACGTAATCTCGCCGAGTGCGGAATTCACATCATAACCTACAACTTCATGCCGGTTATCGACTGGACGAGGACCGATCTCCAATTCGAGATGCCTGACGGCTCGCGTGCGCTGCGGTTTGAGAAGGCGGCGTTCATGGCGTTCGATCTTTTCATACTCGGCCGAAAGGCGGCTTTCGACGAGTGGACTGAGGAGGAGATTGCGGTGGCGAAGGCCCGTTACGAGAAGATGGATGAGGCCGAGATTCAACTTATTACGAGGAATATGATTGCCGGTTTGCCTGGAAGTGAGGAAAGCTTCACTCTTGAGCAGTTCCGTCAGGCGCTGTCCCGCTATGAAGGGGTGACAGAAGAGCAGCTGCGCGAGAGCCTCATATTTTTCCTGCAGCAGGTCTGCCCGGTTGCTGACGAGTGCGGCTCCGTGATGGTCATCCATCCCGACGACCCGCCTTACTCGCTGCTCGGACTGCCACGCATCCTCTCCACTGCAGAGGATTTCAGGAAACTGATTGCCGCTGTTCCGAACAGATCGAACGGACTGTGCCTCTGCACCGGTTCGTTCGGAGTTAGGGCGGATAACGACTGTGTGGCCATGATGCGGGAGTTCGGTGACAGGGTCGGTTTCGTCCATCTGCGCACGACCAAGCGTGATGCCGAGGGTAATTTCTATGAGGCGAACCTGCTTGAGGGTGACGTGGATATGTACGGCATGATGAAGGCGCTGCTTGAGGTCGAGCAGAGACGTGGGGTGAGTATTCCCGTGCGTCCGGACCACGGCCATCAGATGTGCGATGACCTCGGCCGCAGGTCCAACCCGGGTTATTCCTGCTACGGACGCATGCGCAGCCTGGCTGAGCTTCGTGGCCTGCAGGAAGGTATAATCCGAAGTTAAAGGCTGAAGCGGCTTGCTGCGTTATGCTTCGTCGTCAAAATCCTCACAACCATTAGGTTGCTGCGGTTTTAACTCCTCGCAAGCCTTGCAATCCATCTTCATCTTTAACTTCGGTGGATAAGCTTTTGGTATGAGAAAATTTTAAACATAGACTTTAATTTAGATAGAGACTTTAAACAGAGACTTTAAATATAGACTTTAAAACAGAGACTTTAAAATTACATAATGATATGACACAGAATCTTTTTGATGTAAAGGGCAGGGTTTTGGTGATGACCGGGGCCTGCGGCGTGCTCGGGAGCACGATAGTAAAGTATTTCGCGGCCCAGGGTTGCAAGGTGGTGCTGCTTGGCCGCTCAGCCGAAAAAGGGGAAAGACTCGTTGAGGAAATCAGCCTGTCCGGAGGCGAGGCGTGTTTCCTTACTACCAATGTGCTTGACAGGGACGTGCTGGAGAGCAACTATGAGCAGATTATAAAGAAATATGGCAGGATAGACATACTTATGAATGCCGCCGGAGGCAATATGCCGGCAGCTACGGTTCCGCCGGAGAAGACCATCTTCGACCTGGACCTTGACGCCGTTAAGCAAGTTGCCGAGCTTAATCTGTTCGGAACTGTTCTTCCGACTATGGTCTTTGCAAAGTCGATGGCAGAGAGCGGCAAGGGCTCAATAATCAACTTCGCCTCAGAGTCCGCTCTGCGTCCGCTCACCCGCGTCGCCGGATATGGGGTTGCAAAGGCAGCTGTCGTTAACTGGACAAAATACCTTTGTGCGGAGCTTGCGCTCAAGTTCGGCGAGGGAATAAGGGTGAACGCGATTGCTCCAGGCTTCATCCTCTCGAACCAGAACCGCTCCCTCCTCACCAACGAGGACGGCTCGCTCACTCCGCGTTCTGAGACAATCCTCTCTCACACTCCTATCGGACGTTTCCTTGAGCCGGACGAACTTGTGGGCACGCTTCACTACCTCGCCTCCGACGCTTCAAAAGCAGTTACCGGAACCGTCTGCGTTGTTGACGGCGGATTTGACGCATTTTCGATTTAATAAACGTTAAGTAATCATTAAAAAATAACTTGAACAATTTGTATATCTTTATGGTCTATATTTATTTTCTCATCAGTCGTGTACCTCCAGTACACTCCTTCTTCCAAAAGAAATCTATCCTCATAAATCTGATACAAATTTAGTTCAACTTATTTTTTAATGCTTACTAAAAATCCTCGAAAATAAAAGACAAATCTGAAGAAGTTTGTTTTTTCGTATTTCTTAATTGTTAACTTTGTAAAAGTTTAATTATAAAACCACACACAGACATTTATGATACTGAAATCTCTTGCGGTCTCAACCATTGCCGCGCTGGCCATATCGGCCTCCTTCTCTGTGACAGCCGGTGCTGTTTCCATAATCCCGGAACCGCAGAAAATCACACAAACGCAGTCCGTACTGCCAATTTCCGCAACTGAAATCAAGGTTTATGCCTCCACAGATGAGCTCAAGCAGCTCGCTGCCACTTGGGCCGAGTCCATCAAAAAGCCATTTGTCGCCGGAGACTATTGGACAGAGACGAACTTCCACCGCATCGTTTCGGACGTTGTACTTCCGTCGGCCGTCCTTGAGAAGTCGGCCAAGAAGGCAGATGTGAAACTTTCCGTCGACAAGTCACTCGCCGAGGAACAGTATAGGCTGACCATTGACCCGAAAGACCGGATTGTCATCACGGGAGGTTCTGCAAAAGGCGTATGGTGGGGACTCCAGTCTCTTTCCCAAATTCTCATCGAGAGCGCTTCCAAGGCCGAAGGCGGGCAGTTGAAACTCGCCGGGCTCGAAATCGAGGACTGGCCGGAGTTCGCGTACAGAGGTGCCATGCTCGACTGCTGCCGTCACTTCATACCGTTCGAGGACGTGAAGAAGTACATAGATATAATGGCCTACCACAAACTCAACACTTTCCACTGGCATCTCACGGAGGATCAGGGCTGGAGAATCGAGATAAAGAAATATCCGCTTCTCACGGAAATAGGCTCAAAGCGTGAGGACACTCTCGTCAACCATCTCCGGGAAAAGGAGGAGAACAGGGTGTATGACGGACATCCTCACAGTGGATTCTACACTCAGGAGCAGGCCCGTGAACTCGTTGCGTACGCCGCTGCAAGGCAGATTACAGTGATTCCGGAAATTGAGATGCCGGGACACGCTGAAGCCGCACTTGCCTCATATCCTTATCTCGGTTGCCGGCAGACCGGTTATGTGACGCTCCCTGTATGGGGCGTAATCCCGGAAGTGTTCTGCATGGGACGCGAGTCGACCTTCAAGTTCTTTGAGGACGTGCTTGATGAAATATGCGAGATTTTCCCTGGCGAGTACATCCACATCGGAGGTGACGAGTGCCCGCGCGACCGTTGGAAGGAATGTCCTGATTGCCAGAGGCGCATGAAGGAAGAGGGGCTTACAGAGGTTGGCCAGCTTCAGGGTTATCAGCTCAAGAGAGTTGAGAAGTACCTCAACGCAAAGGGTCGTCATATCATCGGATGGGACGAGATCCTTGAGTCCGGCGCCACTCCTACCGCCACTGTGATGTCATGGAGAGGTCCGCAGGGAGGAGTAAAGGCTGCAAAGATGGGCAACAAGGTCGTAATGGCCCCGAACAACTACTTCTATCTCGACTACTACCAGACGGCAGATCCGGAGGCAAACAAGGAACCGCTCGGCATCGGAGGCTATGTCTCTCTTGAAAAATGCTGGAGTTTCGATCCTTTCGATCAGCTTACAGAGACTGAGAAATCATACATCTACGGCATTCAGGCAAACACCTGGACTGAGTATATGCGCGGCATTGACCGTGTCCAGTTCATGGACCTTCCGCGTTTCTGCGCCCTTTCCGCAGTCAGCTGGCACAAGGATGCGCAGACCTATCCTGAGTTCCTTGCCAAGGTGAAGGATTCAATGCTCAAGCTCTATCAATATTACGGACTCATATACGCTCCATACGCATTTGAGGAGTAAGTCAGAAGCGGAGGCCGACGGAAAGAAGGCAGCCGGAGCGCCACCATCGGCCCGGTGTGTTGTCTATTTCCATTCCGCTTTCCTCCTTGCTGCGGCGGTCGCGGCCTGAGTCTTTGATGAATCCCTTGCCTCCGAGATTGAGCGTCTGACCGTGTTTGAGTTTCCATGTGTAGCCGACGCCGAGTTCGCCGCTGTACCAGTTCGATGGGAGCGCGAAGTCGTGGTCAATCAGATTTGCGGCAACGTGAGTGTCTCCGGTCTCGCGGGGCGTGTAGTCAAGACGACTGCCCTTGCCGCGCGAGACTTTAGCCTTGCATCCAAGTTCGAAGAGGCCTCTGTGGGTGTGGAAAAACTTACTGAATCCGAGGGAGTATCTCGCGTTCTTTATAAGTTCATACGCATTCGCTGCGCTGTAACTCTGTTCGCAGCGGTTCCATTCCATTTCGTCGGTTATGACCCAGCTTTTCCGGTTGTTCCTGTCATTGATATAAATATTGACCGAGCAGTTGAAATGATCCTCCCGGTTAAGGTAACGGCCCGGAAGTGAAGAGTCAGTCACCCATGAATTGACTTCCGGAGACGAGTCGAAATGCTGCACAAACTCTCGCCCGGAATGACGCAGGCCGCTGTATTCAAAACTTAATGCAGCTCCGCCTCTTGCCATGTTTTCCATAGGAGCGGATATGGATAATCCCGTCCTGAAATCATGCGTGTAGTAATTCCCCCTGTCATGGGGCTTGTTGTAGTCTATGTCAAAGACCTTCTCAAGTCCGTTGCGATATTCTCCGTAGAGGCTGACATTTCCGATGTCATCGTTGTACTGAAGAGAGAGACAGCCTCCCAGTGTATTCCCTTCGTATTTTCTCTCCCTTTCAGTGCTGCTGAACACCTCGTAGGTATATTGCCCCAGACCCTTCAGCAGGTAGAGCTTCTGCGGCTGGGAGGAGTCGTAGAGGATGAGGTTTGAAGTCTCGCGGTAGAGGCCGTAGATAAATCCTGTGGAGACGGAAAAATGTTTCAGAAAGATGAATGAGAGCGACGGCTTTATCTCAATCCTGCACATCCCTGCCTGTGGGCGCGGGTCAACCTTCTTTGCTCCCCGTCCGACATCGAGATCCATTGCGAGGCCCGCGTTCAAAAAGCCCTGCACGATTGGGGCAGATATGTCCGCCCACATTGCGTATGCCTGCTTTTGCCAATTTCCGCCCGTACTGTCGGCAATCACATACGGCATATCCCTCAACGGGTTGAATGTCGAGGCGAAGCGCACGCCGTTTTCGAAGGACTGCCTGAAACGGAAGTCCCCCTTGAGACGAAATCTTCCCACCTGCCTCTCTCCGTCGGCGTTGAAGAATATTCCCGTCTTTGTATCCGCATCCTGCGCCCTATGGAACGTTCCGGTCTCGAAGTCGGCTCCGAGCACGGCTTGCCCATAGCCTTCCGTTGGCTTAGAGCATTCCATGTCAGCGGCGTTAATCTGCCTTTCCTGCGCTGAGGCATGGATTTCGACAGCCAGCACCGGGATGAGAAGAAGTCTCGTGAGGAATTTTCTCACTTCTCGCGAAATCTCCCTCCGGCAGCATATACACGAAGCCTTATGTGTCCTCATATTCTTCATTCCGACAGTGGTTTTTCGTTGATTTCAAAGTCTGCGGTCGAGTTGTTCGTGTCCTGAAGACGCACGCGCCCATCGGTAGAAGGCAGGGACTTCCTGCGCACGCTCAGTCCGGCATAAATCCTTGCAACAGTTGCGAATCCCGCGTCGAGTTTCGGTGAGAACCGCTTCGTTCCTGTCGCCGTCTCGTTCTGAATGAGGTCAACTGCATCTACCACATTGTCGTATGGCACTTTCAGACAGTTCCAGTACTCCTCATCCTCAAACGGATCCTGAAAAGTCTCTGGCAGAGTGACCTTCTCGAAGGCGGCAAATTCCTCCGCACTCGCCTCCATCAGCACCATCCCCTGCCCGAACACGCTCGGCCGCCACAGATAGCCGTAGTCCGGCCAGAACGCCATCTCCATATTTGTTGCGTCGAAGTCCGGGTACTTGTTTTCCGGGTCGTTCACATAAGCCTCGAAATCGGCTCCGGACAAGTCCACCGGAGAATTCAGATTGTAGGCCGCGTCTTTATTGTGCGGCGCGGCCATTGTCGCAATCACAGCAGTCTGCCCCGGCTGCATCACGAATGACTTTCCTTCAGCGACAATCTTCCAGACGCTTTTCAGGTAGACGCTGTCTCTTATACACATCTCC
>ERZ1026882.106-NODE-106-length-69359-cov-25.021168_pt1 | contig 69359 bp, 67 predicted proteins | sample MGYA00380171_ERZ1026882 | MGnify/ENA primary metagenome ERZ1026882 (study PRJEB33269, sample SAMEA4719807) | human gut metagenome | biome: human-associated habitat; feature: organic feature; material: feces | place: Cameroon | collected 2013-10 ...
GCCTTGCGGCTCGTGGGCTATACCACCGGTAGGGAATTGCACCCTGCCCTGAAGAATAATTATTTAATTAGCTTACACTAACTATAATAATCCTTTGCGGCTTGTATGTCAAGATTATTTTTATAATGTGGAGCATATTTTTTATAAGTTGTCGTGCAATTTATTAGAATGTAATTTTTAAAGAGCCAGCACCTTGAATGGGCTGACTCTTTCAATGTCACCTGTAATTGATAAATTGGAATTTTCTTAATTCTTCATCGCTGGTTTTTTTCTTTTCCAATTAATCAGTAGACCAATCGTGGAAATAACAAAAATTAATGCCGATGTTAAAGAAATAATTCCATCAGTAACCACAAATATGATAAACGTGGCTAATGGAATATAATTAAGAATACTTTTCAAAATTTTCATGTCCAATCCTCCCTTAGGTTTCATAATAGGTTTTTCTTTATTTTACCACATGACAAAGGGTATTGGTATTGTTATTTTCGTTCTTTGATGACTGATTCTATGATATTTATTTCTTCATCAGTAAGGTTGTATTCTTCGTAAAGCTCTTGGTCTGTAAATATATGCTTATTTCCACCTGCCTTATAACTACCTTTTATGATATAATCTAAAAATCTTAAAATTTTTTGTAACAAAACAATCCTTTCTACGTCTAACCTATGAACAAAGGAGGTGACAGTTCTGGATTATGAGAAATTGTACAATTCCTATTACTTGCAAGTATACTCATATGTAATGACAATTGTAAAAAATCAACATCAGGCTGAGGAAATTACCCAGAATACTTTTTATAAGGCCATGACCGCAAAGAAGGCATATGCCGGCAAATCAAGCGAACAGACCTGGCTTTGCAGCATAGCAAGAAATCTGGCAATGGACGAATGCCGAAAAAACACAAAATTTACAGAGCTTGACGAAGATCAGCTCGAACAACCCGATAATATGGTAAAAAGCCTAGAAAATAAAGATACAGCTCTTCAGATTCATCTTATACTGCACGAGCTTGATGAGCCCTACAAGGAGGTCTTTCAGCTTAGAATATTTGGTGAATTGCCATTCTCCCAAATAGGCATGATATTTGGAAAAACAGAGAACTGGGCACGGGTAACTTACCATAGAGCCAGACTGAAAATCAAAGAAAGGATGGATAGCAATGAATAATCCAATTACACAATCAACCGATGAAACCTGCAATATAGTTCAGGATTTACTCCCACTATACTATGACGATGTATGCAGTCCCTCAAGCAAAAGGCTTGTTGAAAAACACCTTAAGACTTGTGAAAAATGTCAAAATACATACAATGAGCTAAAAAACGATTCTATTGATTCAATGATAAAAAAAGAGGCCGACAGTGTATTAAAGCAGCATGAGAAAAAGGAAAAATCTGCTGCCTATAAGGCCGGAGTAATAATAGCCGGATTACTGCTTATCCCAGTACTCATCACATTCATAGTGTGCCTGTCAAATGGCGGTGGTTTAAATACCTTTGCGGTGGTAACAGCATCTATGCTTCTTGTAGCTGCAATGACAGTTGTTCCACTTATGGCACAGCAGAAAAAACTGACCAAATGCATAATCTGCGGTGTTTTTGCTCTGCTCTTGATATTCTTTTTTGTTGACAGAATGTATAGTTCAAATGAATTTATGCTTTGGTCTGTTCCAACTATATTTGGATTATCAATTGTTCTCTTTCCGTTTGTCATCAGAGGAATTGAGCTTCCACCTGTTTTATCAGACAAAAAAGCTCTTATCACTATGCTGTGGGATACCCTATGGCTTTTCCTCACAATCATTGAGGTGTGTGGTCATACAAACGATGTTGCCGGAATGAAGGCAGGCTGTATTATAGCATTTGTCTTTGTACTTGCAGCATGGCTCATATTCTTTGATGCACGATATTTAAATGCAAACGGATTTATAAAATCCGCAATTATAGTTTTGATAGCTTCGGTTTGGACAGCTTTTGCCAATGACATATGCGAGTTTTTAATTTTTGGCACCAGACAAATCACTATAAAGTCCGTAAATTTTTCTGACTGGACTTCCAACATCTGCGTGAATGCCAATGTTTACATTATTGTACTTGTGTCCGGTGTTATTATTGCCTCTATACTTTTCGTAGCAGGCGGTATTAAAGCATTTGCTAATAAAAAAATAAATTAGTTTTCTCTTTAAAATATTAATTACAAAACCCCTCCCACAGACTTCTATCTGTGGGAGGGGTTTTTATAGTCATTATTCAATAAGTGCCTACAGATTAGCAAACACCCTGTGCAAGCATAGCGTCAACTACTTTCTCAAAGCCTGCGATATTTGCACCTGCAACATAGTCAGTCTTTCCACCAACTGTTGCATTGTATCTCTTAGCAGCATCACTAATGTTAGCGTAGATTGTCTCCATGATACCCTTGAGCTTTCCGTCAACCTCTTCGAATGTCCATGAAAGTCTCTCAGAGTTCTGGCTCATCTCAAGTGCTGATGTAGCAACACCACCTGCATTGGCAGCTTTACCACCTACGAAGAGTACTCCGTTCTCCTGAAGATATTTTGTAGCCTCAAGAGTTGTAGGCATGTTAGCACCCTCTGTTACAGATGTAACACCGTTAGCAACGAGCATCTTGGCATCCTCAATGTCTAACTCATTCTGAGTCGCACATGGAAGAGCAAGATCTACCTTGTACTGCCATACACCGTGCTCACCGTTCTGCTTTGCATGATACTCAGCAGTTGACTTAGCAGCTGCATACTCAGTAAGACGGGCACGCTTAACTTCCTTAACTTCCTTAAGAAGAGCAACATCAATTCCGTTTGGATCATAAATCCATCCGGTAGAATCAGAACATGTTACAACCTTAACACCTAACTCCTGTGCCTTCTCGATTGCGTAGATAGCAACGTTACCAGATCCGGAAACTGCTGCTGTCTTTCCTTCAAGGCTCATACCATGATCTTTCCATAATGCGTTAGTAAGATATAACAGACCATATCCGGTAGCCTGTGTACGTGCAAGAGATCCACCATAGGTAAGACCCTTACCAGTCAGCACACCTTCGTATGATCCACGAATTCTCTTATACTGTCCAAATAAGAAGCCGATCTCTCTTGCACCTGTTCCGATATCTCCGGCCGGTACGTCAACGTCTGCTCCGATATATTTGCAAAGTTCTGTCATGAAGCTCTGGCAGAATGCCATGATCTCTCTGTCAGATTTACCCTTAGGATCGAAATCAGAACCACCTTTACCACCACCGATTGGAAGTGTTGTAAGAGAGTTCTTGAAAATCTGCTCAAAACCTAAGAATTTGATAATTCCAAGGTTTACAGAAGGATGAAGTCTTAAACCTCCCTTGTATGGTCCAATGGCATTATTGAACTGTACGCGGAAACCTCTGTTTACCTGAACCTGTCCGTTATCATCTACCCAAGGAACACGGAACATGATCTGACGATCCGGCTCTGTGATTCTCTCAAGAATCGCATTCTTTCTGTATAATTCCTCATTTGCATCGATCACAGGTCTTAAAGAATCAAGTACCTCTGTTACTGCCTGTAAGAATTCAGGCTGATCTGCGTTTTTCTTCTTTACTACTTCGAGTACTTCATCAACATAGCTCATTTTTATATCTCCTTTACAAAATTATTTTTCACATCAACAAGTTTATTTTATATAAATCTATTGCTATAATCAAGTAATTTTTGAAAGTTTTATATAAAAAAAATTCATTTTATTTATTATCTTCATTTATATTATCCCAATTTTGGTACTGATTCTCCTCATCATCAGAATATACCACCTTGAAATAATCCGAGAGTTTTGCAAGTGAAGTTATAAGAACTTTCATTTCGTCATCCGAAAGACCGTCCTTTATATGCTCTATCATATGACGGTGAAACTGCTCATGATGATAGTACGCACTCTTTCCCTTGTCGGTGAGTGAGAGCTTTACCACACGCTTATCCTCCTCACTGCGGATACGGTTCACGTATCCCTTGCGGGTGAGACCATCTATTGCCTTTGTCAGTGTGCCCAGAGTGATAGACATAAGCTTGGCTACGGTGCCGGAGCGCTTTGGCTCATCGACTCCTATTGCCTCTATTATATGCATATCGTTGATAGAAATATCAGAAAATTCGTCTGTTATCAGACATCTGCCCTCTATCTCTGTCAAATCCTTGAACAGACACACCAATAATTCATTTAAAGTTTCATCTGCCGTCATAAATACCTCTTTCTATTGCCACTCTATGGCGCAGGCTCCCCATGTAAGTCCTGCTCCAAAGCCTGATAAAATTATTTTTTCCTCATGCTTTATCATACCATCTTTGCGGACTTTATCAAGCAAAATCGGCACACTTGCCGCAGAAATATTTCCACACTGCTGTAAATTGGTCGGAAATTTGTCCATAGGCTGCTTAAGTCTCTTGGCAACCGACTCAATAATACGGATATTGGCCTGATGCAGCACATAGACATCCACATCATCTGCGCTCCAGCCGATTTCATCAAGCAGCTCATTTATAGCCTTTGGCACTGTCTTTACCGCAAACTTGTATACAGCAGGACCATCCATGGTGACATATCCACCGAGTGCAGACTGCTTTCCATTGTCGGTAAACGGATTGACTACGGGACGATTGTCTCCGTCAAGCGCCTCACCGCCTTTTCCGTCCGAGCCCTGTACAAAGCCCTTGAAAGCATCGCCCTCGTCTGTCACAACCGCTGCTCCTGCTCCGTCTCCGAAGAGTACACAGGTGCTTCTGTCATTCCAGTCCATTATTTTTGAAAGAACCTCTGCCCCCACTACGACTGCCTTGTGAAACCTGCCGGTCTTAAAATACGCATCTGCTGTGGCAAGCCCGAATAAAAAGCCTGAGCATGCGGCATTTATGTCAAATGCCACTGCACTGCCAGCACCTATCTCAGCCTGAATCTGACATGCGAGCGATGGAACGATTTTGTCTGTGGATACGCTTGCCGCTATTATCAAGTCTATCTCACTGCCGTCAATTCCCGCATCCTGCAGCGCACTTTTTACTGCATCACAGGCAAGTGAGGTGGTTGTCTCAGTCGTTGCAATGTGTCTGTTTCTTATTCCTGTACGCGAGCTGATCCACTCGTCAGATGTGTCCATTATGGCTGCCAGGTCATCGTTTGAGACCACTCTCTGTGGCAGGCAGCTTCCTGTTCCAACTATCTTCATAGAATTTCCTTTCCGGGACTAGAACTTGCGGAAACGCTTGTATCTTTCCTCCAAGAGCTGGTCCTTTGTCAATTTGCTTTCTTTTTCCAAGAATTTCTTCATGTTGCCCTTCATGTAGTTTCCGATTGATGAAAGAGCATCCTCGTCGGCTCCGCCAAACTCAGGTATTATATCATCCACGACATCAAGCTCCTTTAAGTCGTGTGCTGTAATCTTCATTACCTCTGCGGCTTCCTTTGCACGCTTTCCGTCCTTCCAGAGGATAGATGCAAAGCCTTCTGGCGAGAGGATTGAGTATGTGGCATTTTCCATCATCCACACTTCATTTCCTACAGAAAGAGCTAAAGCTCCGCCGCTTCCGCCTTCTCCTATCATGAGACAAAGGATTGGCACCTTGATGCCGCTCATCTCATAAAGGTTTCTTGCGATTGCCTCACCCTGTCCGTTTTCCTCTGCTTCCATTCCCGGATAAGCTCCTGATGTATTAACAAAGGTTATGATTGGACGGTTGAATTTCTCTGCCTGCTTCATGAGGCGCAGTGCCTTACGGTAGCCCTCAGGTGATGGCATACCATAGTTTCTCTTTGCGCAATCCTCAAGGTCTTTTCCCTTGTGAACACCGATAACTGTGACCGGCTGGCCGTCTAAATATGCGATTCCGCCTACGATAGCCGGGTCATCGCGGAAATATCTGTCTCCGTGCAGCTCCATAAACTCATCAAAGATATAGTCCATATAGTCAACCGATGCAAGTCTCTTAATCTGTCTTGCGGCGCTGACCTTGTCCCATACCTTAAATGGCTTAGCCTTTGCCTCGCGCTCCTTCATAAGCTCTGTCGGCTCGTAATTGTCGTCTGAGTGAAGCGGGTCAAAATTGGCATAGCCAGTGGTAGGTCTGTGAGCACGTAAAATCTTGTAAAGAGTCTTCTTTAAATCCTCACGCTCAACTATCATATCCACAAAGCCGTGCTCAAGCTGGAACTCTGCCCTCTGGAAGCCCTCAGGCAGCTTCTGTCCGATGGTCTGCTCGATAACACGAGGTCCCGCAAAGCCGATAAGTGCCTTTGGCTCTGCAAGAATGATGTCTCCAAGCATTGCAAAGCTGGCTGTCACACCACCTGTTGTAGGATCTGTGAGTACAGGCACATATAAAAGTCCTGCCTCTGAATGACGCTTTGCTGCGGCTGATGTCTTTGCCATCTGCATCAGTGAAATGATACCCTCCTGCATTCTGGCACCGCCTGAACAGCAGAATAATATAACCGGAAGTCTTTCCTCTGTGGCACGCTCAAATGCGCTTGTGATTTTCTCACCAACCACATGGCCCATGCTTCCCATCATAAATCTTGAATCAATTACACCAAGCACTGTCTCCTCGCCGTAAATCTTTGTCTTACCGATGACAATACCCTCAGAAAGTCCTGTTTTCTCCTGAGTCTTTGCAATTTTCTCCTCATACTCAGGGAAATTGAGAGGATTTCCTGTTGTAAGCTCTGTAAACCATGGCTCAAATGCTTCCTTGTCGGAAACCATTCTGATTCTGTTTTTAGCACGCACACGGAAATAATAATTACACTCATAGCAGACGTATTTGTGCTGTTTTACAACTGATTTGAGCACAGTCTTGCCACACTTGGGACAAACGATTGTCTCAGGTACATCCTCTTTTGTTTCCTGTGCTGCACCGGCATTTTTGCCATCTGCGGCTGTTTTTGCGCTCTCAGCGTTCTTTGCTAAAATCTCTTCAGCCTCTATATTTTTATCTTTCTTCTTGAATAACTTCATCATGTCTCCTTATGCAATTAACCTATTGCAAATGTAAGCTCCGCCATACAGGCAACCTTGCCGTTTACCCTGGCAACAGCCTTGCCCACACCGATAGGACCCTTAACCTTTATAATCTCAGTGGTCAGCTCCAGCGTATCTCCCGGAACCACCTTCTGCTTGAACTTGGCATTATTGATGCCTGCAAAATATGCAGTCTTGCCCTTCCACTCATCCTGACAAAGAATGGCAACTGCACCTGTCTGCGCCAAAGCCTCAATAATAAGCACTCCCGGCATCACCGGATTTCCCGGAAAATGTCCCATAAAATGTGGCTCATTCATAGTCACATTCTTCTTAGCCACACACTTTACGCCCGGCTCCAGTTCCTCAACCGTATCAATGAGAAGAAACGGACTGCGGTGCGGCAGAATATCCATAATCTGCTGCGTATTCATAATTGACATATACATCTATCCTTTCTCAATTCGCTCTAAACTATCTACATGCTCCGCGCTCCGCAACGTGGAGCCGGGAAGCACACAGTGTGTTCTGAATAAAAAATATGAACTGTCACGGCGTTCCATCTGCTCCAATAGCATGAAGCGCTAACACCATATCACAGCCTGTCCGTGCAAAATGCCGTGACTGATTTCATATTTTTTATGAGGAATATACTGTATGCTTCACCGGACCTCACAGCCTAAATTCGCGAAGCCCTAAAAAGCAGTAGCAATTTATCTACATGCTTCGCGCTCAACAAAGTGGAGCCGGGAAGCACACAGTGTGTTCTGAATAAAAAATATGAACTGTCACGGCGTTCCATCCGCTCCAATAGCATGAAGCGCTAGCACCATATCACAGCCTGTCCGTGCAAAATGCCGTGACTGACTTCATATTTTTTATGAGGAATATACTGTGTGCTCCACCGGACCTCACAGTCTAAATTCGCGAAGCCCTAAAAAGCAGAAGCTATTTATTTATAAGCCTTGAGCAGAATACTTGCATTATGTCCACCGAATCCCAGTGAATTGCTAAGTGCATACTCAACAGGCTCCTCATAGCTGTCCTTGCAGTAATTGAGGTCAATCTCCTCATCAGGAGTCTCATATCCAACAGTCTTATGTATAAATCCATCCTGGATTTCCTTCACACATGTTATAAACTCAACAGCTCCCGCTGCTCCGAGCAGATGTCCTATCATAGACTTTGTTGAATTGATTTTAAGATTTGCAGCCTCATCACCGAACGCAAGCTTGATTGCTCTTGTCTCAAAGAGATCATTGTGATGTGTGCCTGTTCCGTGAGCATTGATGTATTTTACATCTGCCGGTGTGACACCTGCATCGCTCATGGCATTGGTCATGGCTCTTGCTGCGCCTGCGCCATCCTCCTGCGGAGATGTGATATGGTATGCATCCGATGAGCAGCCGTATCCGACTACCTCTGCATAAATCTTTGCACCTCTTGCCTTTGCATGCTCAAGCTCTTCAAGGATAACTACTCCTGCGCCCTCACCCATTACAAAGCCGCTTCTGTTCTTGTCAAACGGAAGTGAGCACTTTGTCGGATCATCTACTGTAGAAAGCGCTGTAAGTGCTGTAAATCCTGCGATTCCGATAGGACATACACTGCCCTCTGTACCACCGGCTACCATCACGTCAGCCTCACCGTACTGGATGCTTCTGTATGCCTCACCGATTGTGTTTGTTCCTGTAGCACAGGCTGTTACATCATTGATACTCTTTCCCTTGAGGCCGAACTGTATAGAAACATTTCCTGCTGCCATGTTACAGATCATAAGCGGAACAAGCAGAGGATTGACTCTGTTTGGTCCCTTTTCATAAAGCTTTTGTGTCTCGCGCTCCATAGCCTGAAGACTTCCGATACCTGAACCGATGGCACATCCAACCATGTATGGATCTTCCTTTTCGATGTCAAGTCCACTGTCATCAATTGCCTGCTTTGCAGCAGCTACAGCGTACTGTGAGAATGGCTCCATTCTCTTTGCAGCCTTTCTGTCCATAAAATCCTGTGGGTTAAAGTCCTTAAGCTCTGCTGCAATGTGACATTTATAATCTGTTGTGTCAAATTTTGTTATGTGGTCAAAGCCGATTTTTCCGGCCTTTACCGATGTCCAGAAATCGTCCACATTATTTCCGATTGGTGTTACTGCTCCAAGTCCTGTTACAACTACTCTTCTACTCATATTGCCATTCCTCCGTCAACAGACAGCACCTGGCCTGTGATGTAGCCTGCTGCATCTGATGCTAAAAATAATACTGCGTTTGCGATATCCTTTGTGTTTCCCGGTCTGCCAAGCGGAATCTGTGATAAAAGATTCTCCTTTGCCGCATCGGCAAGCACATCTGTCATCTCTGTCTCTACAAAGCCCGGTGCCACTGCGTTTGCTGTGATTCCCCGGCTGGCAAGCTCTCTGGCTACAGCCTTTGTGAGTCCTATAACTCCTGCCTTGCTTGCGCTGTAGTTGGCCTGTCCTGCATTTCCGAGTATGCCGGAAACTGATGAAATATTGATAATTCTTCCTGATTTCTGCTTCAAGAAATAGCGTGACATGTGGCGGATTGTGTTGAACGCACCCTTAAGGTTTGTGTCGAGCACTGCGTCATAGTCTGCCTCGCTCATCTTCATGATGAGACCGTCTCTTGTAATTCCTGCGTTGTTTACGAGGATATCTATGTGCTTGTACTCCTTGATGAGCGCTGTTATCATATTCTGGCACTCGTCAAAATCAGATACATTGCACTGATAAGAAACTGCATCACCGCCTGCTGCCTTTATCTCTGCAACAACGGCATCTGCCTTTTCCTTTGAACCATTATAATTTACTATTACAAAGGCGTGTGCTGCGGCAAGTGTAAGAGCTATCTGTCTTCCAATTCCGCGGCTTGCGCCTGTAACCAGGGCATTTTTACCTGTTAACATACTTTTCAAAATCCTCCAGTTTGTCTATGTTTACGACTTTTACGTCTCTATTTATCTTTCTCATAAATCCGCTGAGTGAGCGTCCCGGTCCTATTTCCACGAACTCATCTGCACCATCTGCGATAAGACGCTCGATGGTCTGCTGCCAACGCACTGACGATGAAACCTGCTTTGTCAGATAATCCTTGACATCTGCCGGTGACTTCACATAGTCTGCTGTGACGTTTGTGATATATGGCACCTTGATATCGTGGATTTCTACACTCTCAAGTGCATCTGCGAGCTTTTCTCCTGCACCCTTAAGCATTGCTGAGTGGAAAGGTCCGCTGACCTTGAGTGGTACGCATCTCTTGGCGCCTGCCTCGCTGCATGCTGCTGCAGCGGCATCTACTGCTGCCTTTTCTCCTGTGATAACAATCTGTCCCGGGCAGTTATAGTTGGCTACAGATACCACTGAATTTGTCTCATCTGCTGTCTTTTTGCAGATATCCTCAATGACCTGCGGATCAAGTCCTAAAACCGCTGTCATGGCTCCACCTGTAGGAACTGCCTCCTGCATGTAGATTCCTCTTTTTCTGACAACTGCGAATGCATCTGCCATAGTCATGGCTCCTGATGCGATGAGAGCACCATATTCCCCAAGGCTTAATCCAGCTGTGACATCAGGTGTGATACCTTTGTCAATGATTGCCTGATATATAGCTGCCTCAACTGCAAGCATACATATCTGTGTGTACTCTGTAATATTCAGCTTGTCATTTTCCTCAAAGCATAATGCCGGAATATCCAAGCCTGTCTGTTCACTGGCAAGGTCGATTACTGCCTTTGCATTTGGCATTGTATCGTAAAACTCCTTACCCATTCCTATATACTGTGAGCCCTGTCCGGGAAACATAAATACTCTCTTACCCATTTTCGGTTTCTCCTTATTTCTGACAGGATACCGTAAGTCACTCTTTTCAGGCGGCCCGGTATCCTTAAATTTGCATGTAAAAGTGAATACTGTCTATTTGTTCAGTCCCACTACATCCTCAATGATTTCTTTGCAGTTTTCCTCTTTCTTTACGAGGCCTGCGCTCTGACCTGCCATGACGCTGCCATATACGGTATCTCCGTCTACAACGGCTTTTCTGAGTGCGCCAAGTGTCATTTTTTCGAGCTCTTCAAATGGAGCTCCTTCCTTTTCCAGCTTGAGATATTGTCTGGTCATCTTGTTTCTGAGTACTCTGATCGGATGGCCTGTGCTCATTCCTGTAACCTCGGAATCTATATCCTTGGCCTTAATGACCTTCTGCTTATAGTTTTCATGTACTATCGATTCTTTTGCGGTGACAAAGCGTGTACCCATCTGGACTGCCTCCGCACCGAGTGCAAATGCTGCATTGAAGCCTCTGTTGTCTGCAATTCCGCCTGCTGCGATAACAGGGATGCTCACTGCATCAACAACCTGTGGCACAAGTGTCATGGTAGTCTGTGCTCCGATATGTCCGCCTGACTCCATTCCCTCGGCGATTACTGCACTTGCCCCGCCTCTCTCCATGAGCTTTGCGAGTGCTACGCTTGCAACTACAGGGATTACGATGACGCCTGCTTCTTTCCACATATCCATGTACTTTGCAGGGTTTCCTGCGCCGGTGGTGACTACCTTTACCTTTTCCTCGGCGATGATTTTTGCTATCTCATCGGCCTCCGGATTCATAAGCATGAGGTTGACTCCGAACGGCTTATCTGTCTCCTTCTTTGCAGCGACTATCTGCTCCTTTACCCATGAAGCCGGGGCTCCGCCTGCTCCGATGATGCCAAGTCCGCCTGCATTGGACACAGCGCTGGCAAGCTCATGGGTTGCTACCCATGCCATGCCACCCTGAATGACCGGATATTTGATTCCAAGAAGCTTTGTTATTCTTGTCTCCATGTCTTTTAAGCCTCTACACCTTTGTTCTTAAGATACTCAATGATGTCGTTTACTGTTGCGATTTTCTCTAAATCCTCTGAAGGGATTTCTACTCCGTACTCCTCCTCGAGTGCCATTACAAGCTCGAAAAGATCTAATGAATCTGCCTCAAGATCCTCCTTGAAGTTTGACTCTAATTTGATATCATCCTCGTCGATTCCTAACTGATCTGCTACGATTTCCTTGATTTTCTCCAACATATTTCTGTTCTCCTTTTTCTGTGTTTATTTTCGGTTTTGTGTGCTGGTATATTTGCACTAGTTTGCATGTCAAATATTTTCATTATCAAATCGTTTGACAGTGAAAGTATATCACATTTAAAATAGTTGTCAAGTCAAAGTATTTTTATTTTTCAATTTTTATATGGTACGCAGCTTGCGGGGCGAGTGAGGGACAGTGGGACAGCTTACAATGGTTTACGCTGTGCTGCTAAGATACTGTACGAATTATGCTTGCAGTTTCTTGTAGCCGGACGAAACCGGCTTTTATGCGCCGTCCATGGCGCATAACACCTTGCCCCACCGTCCATGGTGGGGCATTTCTGTATTTCAAAGCATAATTCTACATTATCTAAGCAGCTCCGCTATTCAACCGTTGTAAGCTGTCCCACTGTCCCTCACCCGCCCCGCAAGCTGCTCACACTGTGATATAAATCAAAGGGTCAAAAGATATACAACAAAAAACAGACTGTAATTTTAAGCGGTCAGCTCAATTTTACAGTCTGCTCTATATTTTACATCACTTTACAACTTTATAAATAATGCTTCTGCTTAACAATCGCCTGTTTTAAGGCATTTATTATTGATGATGATTTTATTTGGTTTTCGATATTTTGCACCAAAGTGAAAAACTGGTGTATATCTTCGCTTAATGCAAAACGAAAATCCTGCATGCTTTTATCACGATAATCAGAAAATTTCTCATCCTGATATGGCAATAGTTTTATACCACAGTAAGCGATGTTAATAAGATTAATCATCATATCAATGCCCTTGTAGCTCCGTACCATGTAGCTGCATAGCGACCAGAAAGTTTTCTGTTCATAGTCGCTGATTTCAATATTCCAGCGAAACGAATAGAGTAATAGCGGAATATATTTCATCCGGTCACTTCCGGTTTGAATTAAAGGTGATGATTTCTGCCATGCACAGAAAATCTGCAGTTCTTCGGGCTACATCGTGCTAAAAAACAGGCTTTTAGTTCCTCCGGTTCTGGCTGTTGATGCAACATAAGCAAGAACCTCGCGTGTTCCAAAAAGATTTGTCAGGACACAGCGAACACCGGTATAATAATCGCCAACCTTTTCATCAGAGAGAGTAAAATCATCTTCTATCGAAAGACGCCTTCCGCGTTTTGCCGGTCTGCCCCTGTGACCTGTAAAAGCCGGGGGCAATGTCTTAAATTACAGAGTCGGATCTTGCGTTTCCAATCAGATTAAGGTTTTCATATTCATCAACGATAGAAACCAGGTTCTGCTTCATATACCAGCTGTCATAAAGGGTGATTACATTTTTCTGCTGTGAAAATTCAGGCATGACCTGACGTACCATGGAAGCCGCAAGCTCCAGTTTTGATTCTTTTTTCTGCCACATACGGTATCCGAGAGGAACAGCAAGATATGAGATTTTATAACGATTCCAGACAGAAACACAGCATCATACTTACAAAACAGTGTCCGTTGAGATAGTTTGAACCATTATGAGCAACATGGTCAAAAAGTTTGGACACATTTTCAAATTTCGTGCCGGATTTTGCAACCATAGTATCATCAATGCTGATAAATACCGGCTGTGATTTTAAATCTTCCGGAATCAGGTGCAGTACTGTTTTAGCTGATACATTCATAAAGCATGAATAATCAACTTTGGCATAGTAACACGCATAATAAAAGGCATTCAGCGACTTTTTCGTAATACCGGATAAAAAGTGTCGATACAAAACCCGTATGGAATTAGCCGACTCCAAAATCAGTATTGAGAGTACCAACAGAAACAGCATTTCAGCACTTGTGGCTAAAAATATTTATGAAGTCTACCAATTAATGTATTTTCGTTGTATAATGAGTTTGTCGTACGGGGTCACCTTTCTTTGTAATGTTTTGGTCAAATTCATTATACATCAGAAAGCCCTGTACGATTATTTTATATAAAAAAGTTGTAAAGTAGTGTTTTATTGACCAATGTATGGAAAATTATACTTTTTCCATACGCCTTGCCTTTTTTACAATATCTCTGTCTTTTTCCTTTTCTGCCTCTGACAGCTCCTTATAAGGAATCAGATCTTTATGAATTCTTTTTTGAGCATCTTTCCTTGCGCCATTATCTGAAATACCATATTTCCAATAATTCAGATAATGAAATCTGCACCAACATATATGCTCTAACTCTGCTGCTTCTTCCATTTGTACGGTATCCGGAAGCTCCCGCAATATTTCCATAAAATCTGCCGATGAAATATTAGACGCCCTCAGGAAACCTGACAGTTTTCTCCACTCCTTCTCACCGCCATAATTCCTTGCATACTGTTTATTTAATTCATCTGCTTTCTTTACAAGCTGTTTTCTTCGAATGTTTTCATCTGTAAAAATAAAATCATTTCTTCCAAACGCTTTCGGGTTGCCATATGTAATATAATCTCCAAGTGTTCCTGTTTCCGGAGAATAATAATACAACTGACCCTTTACTGTATTGACAACAATTTCCTGAAATTTTTGCATAGAAAGCAGATCGGCAGCAATCACAATTTCAGCATTCCTTATAATCTCCCAGATTCCTTCATCTGATTCCCTATAGGAAATGATGCGATCTTCATTCTGTGTCTGAAAATTCGGATGCTTGATTTCAAAATAATTTGTCTCAGAAATAACATGATAAGTAATTTGCTGACTGGCAGAAAATAAATTCATCTGAATTCCATATGTCAGAATTGCTTCTGCCAATGCTCCATTTCCGTATATGACAATATCCATCTTCTGCTCTCTATTTTTCCAAACACTAATCTGCTTCCACAGATTACGTGCAATTGCCCCATTCACATCAAAAAAATCTATCTTATCTATTTTCTGAAGCAAACCTGTTTCCAGTTCTCTGAGTGCAATATAAACTTCATCTGTTTTCAGTTTCTTTTTGTGATCTTCATAAAATTTAAGGTTATCCTGATCAGATGAAAACATCAAAATATGTGATTTTGCCCACGGCTGAAAGGTATTTCCAGCATAGATTGTCGTGACATTCTCTCCAAACGAAATGGATATATTCTGATCTGAATAAATTGCCACACTATCTTTCTCCAGACATTGGATTCTCCAGATCAGCTTATGCCAGACATTCTTAAGTGCACATAAAATTACCGTAGCTGTCATAAGTGGTGCTGTCCATCTTGCAAATTCAACAAGACCATTATAGGCATCCGATACCGGATTGGTAAAATACAATGCAAAACTTGCATATAACGCATTCGTAATCATCTCTCCTGATTGAAGATATCCGATGGTTCCTATCACTAACGGAATCAAAAATAATAATGGAAAAATCTTTTCCAAAAGCTTTTTCATAACTCATTTTCCTCTTTTTAATCACTTTCTGCATGAACAGCCTTCTCTGGCATTTTGGTAAATTGAAGCGCATCCGCATTGCCTTCACAGAATGTCAGCATCTTTTTTAACTGACCGATTCCCTGTTCACGGTTGTATCTCGTGCTCATATAGTAACTCTGTTCTCCGACTGCATGTTCCTTTTTTGCCTGAAAATAATTTAATTTTGAAACTGAAAGAATCCCTTCATCTACATCCTTTTTACGTGCAACTGCCGTAATACTATCATTATCAGCCATCAATTCAATTTTTTGGGGATATTTCTGTGCGATCAGATCAAATACCTGATGCATCAGAGTTACAAGTTTATCGGCAGAATGCGCTTCACCCCACAATAAATATTCAAATCCTGTTTGATTCACTGCTTGTAAAGGCGGAGTAACAATAATCGGATCTTTATCTTTCGGTGCTAACACTCCTTTTTTTATCGCATCTGGCATGGAAACAGAACCGCCATTTAATACATTGATCATTGTAGAAATTTTATTGCATGAATAATCTCTTACAAATTCATCATTCACAAGAGTACCATTCTCTATTAATTCATCTTTTAAATTCTTTGCAGAAGATAATTTCACAAAGCCTGCTGCTTCTGCTGCTGCCCGGCTGCCTTTTAGCACCACGCAGTTTTTTGATGTTCCGTTCCATTCAATTGTAGAAAATACTCCTTTGGCACGATATGTCCAAAGATTTTTCAGAGGCATAGGAGGCTCAGATCCAGTTCCAGTTCTGGTTCTATCTATCAGATCCGAATCATCTTTATTATTCCGTTCATCCTTATTCTCATTTTCATCTTTATTATCGTTGTTATGTATCGGCTGTTTTTTTGAAAATACCTCAGATCCACATGCATCCTTGATTGACTCAACAATTCCATCCAGATTTCCGTTATAATAATTATCATTCGCTTTTATTAACAATAACAGTTCTCCTACCATAACACTACATAGGTCTTTTGGCAAAAAAATACCTGTGTTTTTTCGATTATTATTGTATGGTTTTTTCGCTTTTTTAAATATATTAAAAGTATCACAAGCAGTGTCAAAAGTGTCGTTAAACAATGTTAATTCATCTTCTGCATGTATATTTTTTGTATCGTCTTCGTAAACACTCTTTCCAAGACCAGTATCACTTTTATCTTTTATTGATGTCAATTTATCCAAATTAACTGGAACAACCTTTTGATGATAAAATTCATATTCATTATCTTCATCCTGGCATCCTGCCTGACTATACATCAGTTCAAGAAGCGTTGCATAGCTGGTTGCATATTTATCATCTAGAAAAGCAAGAACACCCCTGCATAATGGACTATTCATATTTTGTGGAAACTGCTCTATCCATAGTGAATTATGCGTATCAAAATCTCCATCAAAATAAACGTTCAGACCATAGTCATTTACCAGACGATAAACGATATCTTTAAGAACAATCTTCCAGTCATCACTCTTATAACTGATAAATACATATGGCTTGTCCCCATCTTTATTGCATATTTTAGACGTAATATCTTTTACACGCTCATCATTTTTTCTTTCTATTAATTCTTCTTGTGATAATCCCATTTTCCTCATCCTCCTACAATCTATAAATCCGAAGTCCATCATATTCATATAGCTTCTGAATCATTGTATTTAATGGATTGGTGTCTTTTGCCTGTGTACTTTCATCCAGATCTTCATAGTTTTCTCCAAGATTAAAATGCATTCTTGTCTGCTCACGGATGGCCTTATCTTTCTCACACTGTTCTTTCATCTCTCCTGCGGGAAGCCAGCACATCTGTTTTTTCTCATTACCCCAACGCTCATGCTCCCGTTTTCCAAGATGTTGCAATTCATCCACTCCAAATTCATCCAACATTTCAAAATCAACTGGCTTATCGGTATAGAAGCAGTGGATTTCGTTTAAATGTGCCGCAAACTCCTTTGCCTGTGCCACATTAGACAACTTATACTCAAGCGAAAGTGTTTCAAAATTATCTTTCATTTTTTCCTTATCTGTCACCTTGTCATACTGCGCATTGAGCGCTACCGCAAAATTATAAAGATGGAGGAAATTGCTGTCTGAAAGATATGTATGTTTCACGGAATTATCTTTTTTTACAATTTTAGTTGAAACCGTAAGTCCGATTGCAACTTCATCTGTTCCATTCAAAGCAAGAATACGTTCAATATCACTCTGGAATTCATTGTTCTTACCTTCCATCTCAGAGTATGCCTTTAGTTTTTTAATCTTGCCATTTTTGTAATCATCGATCTTTTTCTGCTCTTTTTCATCAAAAAGATACGTTGCCTGAATGCCATTATCTGCAAATGTAAAATCACATCCAAACGGATGAACCTGTGTTCTGGAGTTTCTTCCATAAGAGGTACGATCCCAACACTGAAGTTCATCACAAAGCATAAGAAGATATGCAAGCGGATGATCGTCTGGTTTAATCTGACGATTAATATCTTCTTTATAAAATGCTACCGAGAATTTATATAAGCTGTTATGTAGAATGATTGCACTTAAAGCATCCATATGTGCTTCTGTAATCTGGTCTGAATCAAGCTTTAATAAAAGCTCCTTTAAAAGTACAGTCGCACTAAAATATCCATGATCCATAAAATAACCAAAACGATCTGGATTTGCAGGCTTTGTTGCAAGAATCATTCTCATATGTTCCTTTGTAAAATGATATTTTTTCCCTAACCGTTTTTCCAGCACATACGCAAACAGCTCATCCGATGTATGGAATTCTTTTCCATTCTCTCTCTGATACAGATCTTTAAAAAGTGCCACTGCTTTATCATTAAATTTAGTGTAATACCCAAGATCATGGTATGCCAGAAATGGCATTCCGTTTCGGTTTTCTTTTCCTTTTTCTGCAAAATAAGACTCTACCTGTTCAAACGGAAGCTCGAATGGATAACCGATGTCATGGAATAACGATGACATTCCCCAATATTTTAAGAAATGCGCTGCTGCAATTTTATCGTCCTTAAAGCCATAAAATCTGCAATATGCGTTTCGATAGTTTGCATTTGTCTCATAAATTGCAAGCCCAAGTGCAAATACATACACGGAATGTGAATAATGATCTCTGTGCTTCATCAATAATGAGCTTGAATTTGTCTCAAATTCAGACAAAAGCTCAATCATCCTTCTCGAATGTCTGTAGCTTCCTACAAACATCTCCAGATAACAAAAATAAACATCAAATGCATCATTTGCCGTTCCTGATGCAATAAAACGATCCATTGCATTCACCAGACATAATCGATCTATGTCTTTTTCCATATTAACAGGGATTTTTTCTCCAGCACTGTTTCCTTTAAAAACTGGATCGGAAACATCCCATTTTTCTTCCGCTGACAGTTTCTCATCAAAACGAAGCTCCTCGCAGCTCATAATAAGAAAACGCTTCACTGCATCTGCCAGATTTGTCTTCCTATTATCTGTTTCCATCTGATATTCTGGAATTTTTGGACCCTTTTCTCCTGAAATATATTGGAATCTTTCCTGATTCCATTCATTCATTTTCTGAATTGCTGTAAATCCCATTATTCTCTCCTTTGTATGTTATATGATAGGCATTTTATAAATGCCTTAACCCATTGATTTCACGGGGTTTTTGTGATTAATTTATATAAATATTTATGAAGTCTACCAAATTAATGTATTCCGTTGTATAATGAGTTTGTCGTACAGGGTCACTTTCCTTTGTAATGTTTTTCGCAAATTCATTATACATTAAAAAGTCCTGTACGATTATTTTATATGAAAAAGTTGTAAAGTGGTGTATATTTTATATTTTGTTGATATGGTTATGGATTTACCAATGATGCATTATACCGGCTCCGGAATCTTATATCCGGCTTCACTCATTGATTTTTCAAACTCTTCAAGCGATAATCCGGCTTTTTCAGCACCTCTTTGTACAGAGTAGTCTCCATCCTGTACAGATAAATATATCTCTGTACGACGCCCTGTCTGAATGCCTTCCTGTTTTTGTTCCTCTCCATATTCCTTTGCATATTCTTTTGCATATTCCTTGGCATATTCCATTGCATACTGTCTTACTGCTTCACTCATAGCACCACGTCCTTCCTTTTCTTTGTAATAAGCCACTGCTTTTGACAATGCCTCGCTTTTTATCTGCTCCGGCCTGCACTGGTGAAAATCTCTCATCATCCGACCTATATCATCATTACCTTCATACCTTCCATTTACATAGATGATATGTGAACCGTCTCCAAAGACTTCGCCTGTTTCATCAACACGTCTTTGAATGTGATAAAATGGCAGTCCTTTTCTGAATTTATCGTGATCATAAATAAAAATCACATAGGAATCCTTAATCTCCTTAAACTCCTGCCCTTCCTTAAGCATCCTCGCATCCATCATACTGCTGTGATATCTGGCTCTTCTGACATGCGAGCCTTCCGCATTGATCTGCACCTCGATATCAATATGCCTGCCATCGACATCTATTGCATGCACATCCAAGGTAATACATCGCCCGCCAATCATGGGATTTTTTAATTCATCCTGTCCCCTGACATCTATAACCTTAATATCACGCTCCATTATTACGCGAAGCAGCAGCTCCGTTGTCTCAATATTCTGCCCGAATACAAGACTCATCAGATTGTCATCAAACAGTGTCATTTTGTCAATCAATCTGTTGATGATTACATCGTTTTGTCCATAATTACTGTCCAAAACTTCTTTTGTCTCTCCCGACATTATTCTCCTCCTGTTTAGTTGTGCAAGCAGGGAGAATATAATATCGAATGATACGAAATTTCTTGTCAATATAAAGCATCCGCAACCCCAGTCCGCTTCATTCACATACGGTTTCCTCAATCGACATATCTATTTTCCCTGCTATTGATAGGTAACTTAAAGCATTGAAAATTTCCATGTCTTTGTAGAAAATACTAAGTGGTTCTGCCCTCTTCAAAGTGATACGCACCGATAAAATATGTATTGTGGTGTCGCTCAACTGAAATATAATGCTTTAAGATGATTGTAGCATAGTGAGCTGTATTTGTCATTATATTTTCGTCTGTCAGATTGCAATTTTATATTTTTCGAGGTTTTGTTTTGCTTTTTTCGAATAATAAAAAAGCAGGACAAGTATTTCTACCTATTCTGCTCATTTTTACATAATTTAATTGTTTAGATATAGATTATCTACCGGCTGTTCGCCATCTGCTTTACATAGTCGAGTGCCTTCTTAACCGATGGGATTGATATCACTATGATTGTGATAATTCCTTCTGCAGCAAGGTATGAACCATTGTAGGTCACTGAATATATGAGCGCATCTATCGTCTTGTTTCCTATCGTGACAGGTGCGTATGCTGCAAAAAACACAACTCCCGACAGCACTGCAAAAAAAATCTACTGGGCAGCTCCGCCTCCGGTGGTACCACCGGTAGCTCCACCTGTGCTGTCCCCGGTGTTTCCACCTGTATTACCACCGGTGTTATCTCCTGTATTTCCACCTGTTGTACCGCCTGTGTTGCCACCGTTATTTTCTCCGGTATTTCCGCCTGTGTTGCCACCTGTCGTATCGCCGGTAGTACCACTCGTATTTCCGCCATTGCCGCCATTTGTTCCCTGACTGTTATTTTCACCCGGTGTGGTCGTGGTGGTTCCCTGAGTATTATTCGTGTCTGTTGTGGTCTTATCCGGTGTTGTAGTTCCTGCATCAGGTGTGGTCACAGTCTGATCTGTAGGATTTTCCTGCGTCTGATCGTCTGCAGGCGTATCCTGGCTGTCCTGATAATCACCCGATATTTGGGCATATGGCAGGAAATCTATTGGTGTAAGATCAGCATGTATCTGATCCATGTAGTTCTTCCATATTTCTGCAGGGTAAGAGCTTCCTGTCAGTTTTTTTACTGTCTCAGGCATATCACAGCCTACCCATACACATGTGGTGTAGTATCTGGTAAAGCCACAGAACCAGCCGTCCTTCTTATCGTTTGTGGTTCCGGTTTTGCCGGCGCAAGGCATGCCATTGTCCAGATTAGCGCTACGTCCGGTTCCGGATTTCATAACATCTGTCATGACATCTGTCATCATACGCGATGCTGTCTCTGTATATATGACGGTATCCTTCTGCGATGATGTATATATGATATTGTTGTCAGAATCCACAATCGACTTAATACATGTCGGATTCCTGTACATTCCATCGTTCTCAAGTGTTGAATATGCAGATGCCATCTCCAGTGTGGATACACCTGTTGTAAAACCTCCAAGTGCTGTTGCTGTGACATAGTCATCCTTTACAATATTGGTAAAATTCATATCCTTGAGATACTGTAAGCCTACCTTTGGCGTGAGCTCATCATATAGCTGCCATGCTACAGTATTCAGTGACTTTTGAACGGCAAACCTGATAGTCACATCACCGTAATATGAATCACCCGAGTTAGACGGTCCTCCATCAAACTTGTGGTCATTTACGATGGTATCCGGTGTCTTACCACGCTCAAATGATGGTGTATACACAATGAGCGGCTTGATTGAGCTTCCCGGCTGACGATGGCTTTGGAAAGCACGGTTTAGCGTATGACTGACCGCATCCTGGCTTCGTCCACCAACTATTGCAACCACCTCGCCTGTGTCGTTGTCTATACAGGTTGCAGCACTCTGCAGCTTAAATGTGCCATCATCGGTCGTGTCTGTAAAGTCCAAAAGCGTCAGGTCAATTGAATCCTGAAGTTGCTGCTGCATAGTCAGATCAATTGATGTATAAATCTTGTAACCGTCTGAGTAGAGCTTTTTCTGACAATATGAATACGTCTCATCATATGAAGCATCATACTCCTTTTCTTCATCGTCTGAGTCAAAGTAATACTTGAACTTGAAGCCCTCATTCTCCATGAGCGCCCTCGTAGCGCAGTAATATGCATAGGTATCCACATAATTGTACTTGACCGTGTCATCCTTCTCAGGCATATTGAGGGTTATCTCCTCGTTTATGGCGGCCTCATATTCCTGCTGTGTAATTTTGCCATCTTCCCTTAGATTTTTCAATATGAGATTGCGACGTGTCAATGTGTGATCCTTGTTGTTTATCGGGTCATAGTATGTCGGGCTGTTCGGAATCGCACACAAAAAGGCAGTCTGCGACAAATCAAGATCCGAAAGCTCACAGTTAAAATAGCCATGGCACGCTGCCTGAATACCATAATATCCGTTCATGAAATAGACATTATTCAGGTAGAACTCCATAATATCGTTCTTGGAATATTTTTTTTCCAGCTCCATTGCTATGAACATTTCCTTGACTTTTCGCTGCCAGTTCTTGTTCGTATCCAGATAAATATTTCGGGCGAGCTGCATCGTGATGGTACTGCCACCCTGGGTAATTCTCTTGTTTTTTATAATTGACTTTGCGGCACGCACTATTGCCTTTAGGTCCACACCATTGTGCTTATAGAACTTCTTGTCCTCGATACTGACCATGCAGTTTACGAAGTTCTGTGGGATATCCTCATACTTTACATAGTCAGCCTTTTTGGTAGTGGCCGTCTCGGATATCTCATCACCGTTTGTATCGTAGAGTGTACTCGTCCTCGCCGGTAAAAATGTGTTTTTGTCAGATTTCTGCACGAGCTCTACCGCCTCTGAGTGAAGCTTCGCCACCTTGTCTGCATAGCCTCCAAAGTAATAAAAGCATAATCCACCAAGAATCAGTACCATCAGAAAAATCTGAAGCTTTATGAAAAACCAGAAAACGCGATGCTGCTTTTTCTTCTTTTTCTTTTTCTGTTTTGCCATTTCTAAACGTTACCTCCAAACTATCGGTATACCATTGTATATCGGCATACTTTATAGATAATTGACAACTATATCCAATATGTACTGTCTATTATACTACAATGCCTCTACATCAGATAATTAATAATTGCTTAATTTTCTATTATACCTTTATAGCACAAAAGGAAGCTAATTGCTCCCTTTATCAAGCTATTTTACATCTTTATTACTGTTGTAGTCAAGTAAATAGTTTTTTACAATGCTTTTTGCTATCTCTAGCCAAGCTGGTCAGCCAGAAATTCTGCTGCTGCACCCGCCAGCTTTTCGGCAATCTCAGACTTATCTGCTTTTTCATCGTAAACACACAGTATAACGGCTCCCGCGCTATCACCATCATGCACTATTACTGCTATTGCCTGCGCTTCACAGTCAGCTTTATCGTCCTTTACCACAGGTATCAGGGTATCGTCTTTTTTACTGTACAATGCACTTTTTCTCTTATCCATAATATTCTCGAGCTCTTTTGACAAAGCCTTGCCTATATAATTTTTGTGGTTTTTGCCGGCTGCCGCTATTATCTCATCCCTATCCGCCACACATACCATGGCTCCTGTTACCTTTGACAGGCTCTGGGCATATGCCTGTGATATATTCTTCAGGCTTCCCACCTGCGAATACTTCTTTAGCACTATCGTCTCGTCCGCATCCATATATATTTCCAGTGGGCTTCCCTCTTTTATATGCAGCATCCTGCGAAGCTCCTTTGGTATGACTATTCTGCCGAGGGAATCTACTCTTCTGGTCAATCCTGTGATTTTCACTTTATTGTCCTCCGGTTACTTTTTTGCATTTGCATTCATGCTTTGGAGGTAGTATATGGGAATTTGAATAAAATATACATTCGGTATGCACTGATACAGTGCTCTTTCATAATAGCTTTTATAATGTCACAGTATGTTTTGAATTTGATAAGATATCTATATCCATCAGCTCACGTTCATCTGCGATATCCACATATACACAGTCATACTTCTTTGCCACACTTCTGCCACCCTTATCACCCTCCAGTGATAAAAGCTGTGGGATGAGTGATGAATGAAATACACACGGATTACCTACGGTATCTCCACAGCGAAGTGAAAAAACTGATTTCATATTTCCTTTATTTTCAAGCACTTTATCTATTAATTTAATCACGCTTTGACTTTTTAAATATGGCTGGTCAGCTACTGCAAACATGTAGTAGTCCTGCATACCAGTCTTTTTCTGCTCCTGCACCGCCATAATTCCTGCTTTTATGGTGTAGGCTATGCCTTTTTCGCTGTCCGGACTTAAGACTGCATGACAATCAGGGATAGATGAGCAGTAGTCCAGTATTTCCCTGTAACGTGTAACGACGGTTATATCTATGACTGGGTTATTCGATTCTGCATTTTTTGTCTTTTTTCCATCCTTTTTTGATAAACCGATGTCTGTGCCCATATAAGTATCAATAACAGTATCCGTATCCATTTCATCACTGTCTAAAGGCTTATTAGTTCCGGTATTTTTTAATTTATTATATCTATCCTTAATTTCTATCAAGTGGTCAAGCAGATGCCTGTACATAGGTTTTCCATCCAGCTCATAAAACAGCTTGTTACTTCCAAAACGGCGGCTGTTTCCAGCCGCCATGTATATGATATGAATCATTTCACTCTAAGGTCCTTTTCGTGCCAGTTTGGGTCTACCATTCCCATAAGTATTTTTTCAGGGGTAAACGGAACTGTCCTGTGCCATACGCCTGTTGCGCGATAAATGGCATGTGCCAGCGCAGGAGCCGGTGTATTGATAACTATCTCACCGATTGACTTGACTCCGAATGGGCCTGACGGCTCATAGCTTGTCTCAAATTCGACGTTGATATGTCCCACATCCTGTCGTGTCGGTATCTTGTACTGCATGAAATCATTTTCTGCGATTTTACCACCGGCATTGTAGGTGACATTCTCATAAAGTGCCATGCCGATTCCCTGACCTATGCCACCCTCTGTCTGCACACGCGCAAGGTTTGGATTGACCGGGATTCCACAGTCCACGACAGCCTGATAATCAAGTATTTTAACTGCTCCTGTCTCCTTATCAAGCTCTATCTCGACCATGCCTACCATGTATGGTGGCGGTGAAACAGGTGATGAATATGTGGCGGTGACATCTACAGGTATCGTGTTGTTGACCTGTGCTTTTGTTGCTATATCGGAAAGACTTACGGAAACTGCCCCATTGTCTGCACCGTCCGGATTTATGATATACACCTCTTTACCGTCGAAATCCACCTCTGATGCATCACAGCCCAGCAGCTGTGCACCGATTTTCTTTATATTTTCACGAAGCTCAAGTGCTGCATTCTGTGTGGCCATTCCTGTGATGTAGGTGGTTGATGAGGCATATGAACCCGAGTCATAAGGAGAAGCATCTGTATCCGCTCCAAACACTGTTATATCATCCGGCTCGCAGTCAAGTACCTCAGCCGCCATCTGCGCAAGTATTGTATCACAGCCTGTTCCCATGTCTGCCGCGCCTATCATCATATTGTAGGTGCCACAGTCTGAAAGCTTTAAGGTACACGATCCGACATCTACATTTGATATGCAGGAGCCCTGCATTGCAAGTGCCATGCCTGCCGCACGAACCTTGCCATTTCCCATATCGCGGACAGGATACTTGTCTGCCCAATGGAAATTATCCGCACAGTGCATTATGCATCTGTCGAGTGCACATGCATTGGCTGTCTCGCCAAAATATGCCGGCATAAACATGCCCTCACGGACGATATTTTTCAAACGAAGCTCAACCGGGTCTATATGCAGCTTTTCAGCGAGCTCATTGACAGTTGATTCAAGTGCAAAGATACCCTGTGTAGCTCCATAGCCTCTATACGCTCCTGCCGCCTGCACGTTTGTGTACACAACATCGCACGAAAATCTGGTTGCCTCGCAGCCTCCTGTATAAAGAGGGAGCGATTTATGACCTGAGAGTCCTACTGTTGTAGTGCTATGCTCTCCGTATGCTCCACCATTTGACAGCGTATAAAGATCTATCGCCCTTATATGACCATCCCTCATTGCTCCAAGACGCACGGTGACCTCCATCTCATGACGCGGTGACGCGATAGTCTGGCACTCTTTTCTGCTGTAGATTATCTTGCTCGGACGCTTTGTCTTCCAGGTAACAAATGCCGGATACACCTCACAGACCGCTGTCTGCTTGGCACCGAAACCGCCTCCGATACGCGGCTTTTCAGCGCGCACCATAGACTTTGGAATATCAAGTGCATTTGCCAGTATTCGGCGCAGGTGGAAAACTATCTGTGTCGAGCTGATACAGTGAAGTCTGCCGTATCTGTCTATCTCACAGTATGCCCTGCAGGTCTCCATATATGCCTGCTGCGCTGCCTTTATGCGATATGTGTGCTCAATAATCTCATCGCACTCTGACAGAATTTTCTCCACATTTCCATGCTCATCCTCTTCGTGGTGAATGAGATTGCGCTTTACATCGCCTGTATCTATGCTGGATGACCAGTCATCCTCAGGATGCACGAGCACCTTGTTATCCAGCGACTTTCTGAAGTCAAGCACCGGCTCAAGCACCGTGTACTTTACTTTTATCATGTTAAGAGCCTTGTCCACCGCCTTTTCAGATTCTCCGACTACTATAGCGACGGCGTCACCTACGCTTCTCACATGGCGGTCAAGGATTAATCTGTCATATGGTGACGGCTCCGGAAATGTCTGGCCTGCGATAGAAAAACGCTTTTTCGGAACATCCTCCCAGGTGTATACTGCGACCATGCCCGGTACCTTAAGAGCAATATCTGTCTTTACATCCTCGACAATTGCATTCGCATAGGGGCTTCTAAGAAGCTTTATGACAAGCGCATCACGCGGTGTGATATCATCAGTAAATACCGGCTTTCCGAGTAAAAGCTGGCTCGAATCCTTCTTCGGTATACATTTTCCAACTGCGTGGTAATCCCTTCTCGCGCGGTTGAAGCTGTTTACATTAGTTTGATTTGTGCTCATCCTGCCACTCCTTTCCGATATCCTCTCCGTAGACGCCTGCCTCGAGATTAAGAGGTGCGCCCTCCTTCTTACTGTTTAAGAAATTTCTGATTGAGCGGAGCTGACTCTGATATCCTGTACAACGACACAGATTTCCTGAAAGATACTCAAGAACTTCCTCATCAGTCGGGTCAGGATTTTCTCTTAAAAGTGCCACAATATTTACAATATAACCTGGATTACAGAAGCCGCACTGATCCGCTCCCTGTGCAGCAAAAAATCCTGTAAACTGCTTAGCTTCCTCCTCAAGTCCCTCAAGGGTATAGACCTCTCTGCCGTCTGCCCTGCCTATCGGCGTGCTGCATGACAGCACCGGCTTTCCATCCAGAAGTACTGTACAAAGACCGCAGTTGCCTGACTCACAGCCTCTCTTCACAGAAAAGCAGTTGTGCTTGCGACAAAAGTCTAAAAGGACCATATCCTGTTCTACCGAGTCGGTTATTAACTTTCCATTTAATTTTATTTTAACATCCATATATATGAATTCCTTCCTAAATTGATGCTCGTGCTTAATACTCATGCAAAGATATCATCGCAGATATCAAGCGACTGTGTGACAGCGCGGCGTGTAAGCACCCGGCAGATCATCTCTCTGTACTCGGCCCCTGCCCTTATATTGCTTCCATAACGGATATGCTCTGCAACATATTCAGCAAATTTATCTATTTTGGCATTGGTTTCGGAGTTATCTGTCAAAGCTGCATTACCATCTGTCTTTGCATCTGCTAAACAATCGAGTATGCCATCCTCATCCCACACAGGATCTGCCATATATGGTGATGCTCCGATGACCGCCACATACCTGCCGCTTCTATTTGCCACTGCACATGTGAGCACCGGAAAGTCTGTTGACTGATTTCTCTGGCTTAAGTATACTACGCCCTTTGCATTTTTCGGTACTATTACTGACACAAGCACATCGCGCGTTGTTCTTGGAAGTGCCACAAACTCGTCCAAATCCATAATTCCTGCCTTGTGAAGCTGCACCTTTGCTCCCAGCGCCCTGAAAATCGTCATGACATCTGAAAATCCAAATCTGCCCCAGATGCTTCCTCCGACAGTCGCCACATTTCTAAACTGCACTCCGACGATATGTCTGACCGACTCTGCGATTGCACCGTGTGTATATGCATTCAGGGTTTCATGTGTCTCTATCTGCCTGAGGGTTGCATATGCACCGATTCTAAACTCGTTTTCATCCTCATCAATCCGGTCAAGTCCGAGATCGCACAAATCAATTGCCGTGCCAAGTGTCTTATTTTTCATTTTGAGCCAGAGCATGCCGCCCAGCACAAAATTCGGTTTTTTCTGATAAAGCTCATAGGCTTCATCAAGGCTTTGCGCCCTCACATACTGATTGTAATAAAACATATTTTTCTCCTGTTATCCTGTTATATAGGTAACTATCAGTTACCTCATTTCGATTTCATACATAGCTTCCCACCTGATGTCATGCTCCTTCATAAAGGCTATGAGGCACTCCCTGTCAGAAAGCTCTGCTCTCCATGCCAGCCCGCAGCCCGCCGATATGACAGACGGAAGAGGAATCGTGCGCCCCGGAATACCACATGCCTTACCCTTGATATCAAGCTTTAACGGTGCTGTGGTAGTCTCGAAGGTGATGATTAGCCGTTTTTTCTTTTCTCTTGCAAAATTTTTATCCATTGCCTCACACCTTGTATAACTCTAAGGACTTACAATAAGAGATGCCCCAGCCATCTTTTCTGCGATATCATACATGTTGGTCACCTCTCCGACTGCAAGCTTGTCTGACAGCTCATAATAATTCAGACATGTGCCACAGGTAAGGATTTTCACGCCACGATTCTTAAGCTCCTTTAAATCCTCAAGTAACTCTGAGCCCTCACAGGTCAGCTTCGCTCCTCCATTGTAGAAAAGCATGGTTTCCGGCGGATTTTCCTGCTGCGAAAGCGCATAGATAAAGCCCTTTATAAGCACTCCTCCAAGCTCCTGGCTGCCCTCTCCCATATATGAAGAGCGGATTACTACAACTCTGTTATCTGCTGCCGGCGTGCATGTATACTGTGAAGCATCATCTGTATCCGAAGGCTCTTCGGTGTTAAGAGCCTCAATTGTCAGCTTTACGCTGTAGCTTCCGTCGTCGAGCTTACTGCTTTCGCAGCTATAGCCCTTCTGTGCAGCCATTTTCTTTAGATTTTCCACCGCAATTTCATTGTCCACAAGTGTCTCCACTGTGTCCGGCTGTGTGAGAGCCTCTATCGCCTTCTTTGTCTTTACAACCGGAATTGGACATGTATCTCCTATTGCATTTACGGTTATCATATTTATCGTCCTCCATATATTATTTTAACTATATTATTTTAACTCGTCAGCCCTCAAAATGCAGGGCATGCAGCCTGTCAGCAAATTTGCATAAGCTATGGCAGCTTAAAGTCAGTTCACATATATCGGCACATCTCGCCGCTTAACAAATCGTCCCACTTTTGCAGCAGGAAGCCCTGCGGCTTTAAGCTCATGCAAAAATGCATCTGCCTCAGAGGCTTTTACTGCAAACAGCAGTCCTCCGGAGGTCTGCGGATCGAAAAGTACCTCCTCCATTGAGAAAGGTATATTTTTTGCAAAGCACACCTTATCACCTACATGGTTTCTGTTGCGCTGGGCCGCTGCCGTGAGGAAAAACTCATCTGCGCATCGCAGTGCTCCGGTAATGACCGGGATGGAAATCGAGTCGATAAGTGCTGTTATATCATCATTTAACATCTCACTCAGATGTCCTAAAAAGCTAAAGCCCGTGACATCTGTGCATGCATGTATATCGAAGCTGTGACTGATTTCGGATGCGGTCTTATTCAGTGTGGTCATGGAGCTTACTGCATCCTCAATTGCACCTAACGGAGCTTCCCCGACACGGTTTGCATTGCATACAAGCCCCACTCCGAGCTTCTTGGTCAGTATAAGCACATCTGACGGCTGCCCCGTATTGTTGCTGTAGATATGCTTAGGATGAACCGTACCCATGACTGAAAGTCCGTATTTTACATCGCTGTCTGCTATAGAATGACCGCCTGCAAGAGTGCCGCCTGCCTCTATCACCTTGTCGGCGCCGCCCTGCATTATTTTACCGAGTATATTCAAATCCATTTTCTCAGGGAAGCAGACTATGTTCAATGCTGTCTTAACTGAGCCTCCCATCGCATAGATATCACTGAGCGCATTTGCGGCTGCTATCTGTCCAAACGTATATGGATCATCAACCATCGGCGGGAAAAAATCAAGTGTCTGGACTATCGCCGTGTCATCTGAGATCCTGTACACTGCTGCATCATCGCAGCTATCATATCCGACAAGCAAATTGCTGTCTTTTTCAGCTCGTGGCAGCTTTGCTAAAACATGACTTAACAAATTCGGACCAAGCTTTGCGGTACAGCCACCGCCCTTGCAAAACACTATTTCCTGTGGCATTTTGATTCCTTTCAATTGTTTAATATATTTATCAAAGTGCTGCAATCTGCATAAGCGCTGCAGCGGCCTCATTTACCTCTTCAACTGTATTATAATATGAAAATGAAAATCTCACCATACCCTGTTTTTCTGTTCCAAAAAATTTATGCATCAGTGGTGCGCAGTGTATGCCGCTTCTTGTTGCAATGCCATACTCATTCATAAGTATATCCGATACCTCAGCAGAGTCCATATCAGCTATATTTACTGAAATAATCGCACAGCGTATGCCATTATCGGGCAGCATATCGAAATCCCCGTATATCCTGATTCCCGGGATAGTCTTTATTTTCTCAAGAAAAGTCTTCATCAGCATATGCTCCTTGGCATATATGTTATCCACACCGATTTCTTCTATCGCCTTTACTCCTGCCAAAAGTCCTGCAATTCCCGGACCATTTAAGGTACCGGCCTCAAGTCTTGTCGGAAGCTCCATAGGTTGGCTCTCAAGAAAGCTGAGCACGCCGGTGCCACCGCTTTTAAACGGCTTTATATCTGCTCTCTCTCCCACATAAAGTCCTCCGGTTCCCTGCGGCCCCATCAGCCCCTTGTGTCCTGTAAAGCATAGCACATCAATATTCATGTCTCTTATATTTATCGGAAGCACACCGGCTGTCTGCGATGCATCAACTATAAATAAAAGGTCATGCTTTCGTGCAATTTGCCCTATCGATTTAATGTCCACCACATTGCCTGTGAGGTTTGAAGCATGTGTGCAGACGATGGCCTTTGTGTCCGGACAAATTGCAGCCTCTATATCCTGTGGAGAAATTATCCCTCTTTTTATTCCTTCATCACTGCATGGCACAACGTCCACACACACTCCCCTCTCCCTTTGCATATAAAGAGGTCTGAGCACCGAATTGTGCTCGAGCTGTGTCGTAATCACATGCTCCCCCGGCTCAAGCAGTCCGTGGATTGCAATGTTGAGCGACTCAGTGGAATTTGCCGTAAAAACAAGTCTATCCGCATCCTCCCCGCCGAAAAATTCTGTAAGGCACATTCTGGCCTCATATATTTTCCTTGACGCATCAAGCGATGCATCCGACATTCCCCGACCTGAATTGCCGCAGTGCTTCATTGCATCAAGCACAGCATCATATACCGCATCCGGCTTTTTAATTGTTGTGGCAGCGTTGTCCAGGTAAATCATAGTATGTCCTCATTTACTTCTCATCCAAGCAGATAAAATTTCTTTATATAAAGCTCATCATTTATATTTTTGCTAAGCATATTTGCTTCTGTATGCTTCGGAAGGCTTGCATAAATTATTGAATCGTTATTTAATTTACACGATACTTCCCAGTTTTTCAATTCTTCAACCATTTTATAATCTTTAATCCTGATTATATTTTTATCATTATGTGCAAGTGCTGTTTTTGCTTTGCCTGCTGATATTATTATATCCTGTGGGAAAATACCTATGTGTGATATGTCGTCAATACCCACTGCAGTCTGCTCAAGCTTCTCATCAGTGACCTCAAATACGCTGTCCCATTCCACTGCAAGCACATGGTTCTTATCCTGCCATTTCAGCTCTGATATATTGTTGCAGCCCACAAGCAATGCCTGCTCCACAGACTGAGGACGCATGAAGAAATCTTTTTTATCGCGGACTGTACTCAGCACACCTCTCTCAATACTGCCGATACGCTCGGCCAGGCGATACACCTCATCGCGGTTGTGTGACACAAAGATAACAGGATTGTGAAAATCGGTGAGCATCTCCATAAGCTCTGATTCCATGCTTCTTTTCACATGCTCATCCAGCGCTGAAAACGGCTCATCTAGCAGTATGCACTCCGGCTTAGCCGCAAGCATGCGAAGCATTGCCACGCGCTGCCTCTGGCCTCCTGAGAGATGGTCCGGATATGTGTCAGCCATGCCATCAAGCCCATACCGCTTCAGCATACCCTTCACCTTTTCCTCGTCGCGATGTCCCATTGCTATGCATATATTTTCCATCACGGTCATTGTAGGAAAAAGTGCATAGTCCTGAAACAGATAGCCTACCCTGCGCTTACCGGGGTGCAGATTTATGCGATTTTTTGAGTCATACAGCACCCGGTCATTTAATGATATAAAGCCTGAATCAGGAGTCTCTATCCCTGCTATACACTTGAGTGTCATACTCTTTCCTGAGCCCGACATACCAATTACGGACACAATCTCGTCCGTAAGCTCCATGTCAACCGAAAGCATGAAATTATCCAACTGTTTTTTTATTTTTACTATGAGCGACATTATTTTTTCTCTTTCTCTTTATGCCCTTGCTTTTGCCGCATATCATATTTATCGATACAAGGCATGCAAACGAAATCGCTATGATTACTATGCACCAGAAGCCCGCTGTGGCATAGTCACCGCTTTGGATGACCATTGCTATCTGCTGCGATATGGTCGAGGTTTTTCCTGCTATATTTCCGGCAAGCATCGATGTGGCGCCGTACTCACCGATAGCTCTGGCAAAGGCCAGCGTGACACCCGATATGATGCCGGGCTTTGCCATCGGCAGACGTATCTTCCAGAAAATCTTCCACTCATTTATACCAAGAGTGCGCGCCGCATATATGACATTTTCGTCTATCTGCTCAAATGCCGCCCTCGCATTTCTGTACATGAGAGGGAGTGCAATGATGGTCGCTGCCACCACACAGCCAAGCCACGTGTGTACTACCTGTATACCCATGCTATAGCTTAAAAAGCTTCCAAAAGGACGCCTTGTGCTGAAAATCCTAAGCAGAATATATCCAGCCACCGTTGGCGGCAGCACCATCGGAAGTGTCAGCAGTCCATCCCAGAATGCCCTCACTCTGCCCTTTGTGTTTATAACAAGCTCAGCAAAGGCTATTCCAATAAAGAATGAAAAAACCGACGCTACTATTCCTGTTTTTAATGTTATCCAAAGCGGTGCGAAATCAATCGTTCCCATTATTCATTTACCGTAAAATGATATTTCTCAAATACTGACATTGCCTCATCTGTCTGAAGATATGCAATAAATTCCTTTGCAGCTGCCAGCTCATCATCTGTGGTGCTGTCTCCCTTTAATGCCGCTATCGGATAGATAACATCGCCTGTTAAGCTGTTTGGAAGCTTTTCTATAATATCAAGCTGATTCTCATATCCGAATGTATCTGAGTAGTAAACTGTTCCTATCTCATTTGCGCCCTCAGCTACGGCAGATGCGACTGCGCCTACATTGGCACAGCTATTGATTTCCAGACCGCCAAGCGCCTTTGAGATTTCAGAATCTGAAATGTCCTGTGGCTTTGAGGCATCTCCTTCAATCATTTTTGAATTTACAAGCGCTACTCTGGTGTACTGTCCTACAGGAACCGTTCCGTCAGCGAGCGCCATATTTTTAGCCTTTGAGATGTCAGCAAAGCTTGTTACTGCTGTGCCACTATTCTTATAGGTAACAAGGCACACCTGATTATTTAAAAGGTCAACACGAGTACCGTCCACTACGCTTCCTCCGTCGTAGCCATTCTGAAGCTCGTCCATCTGTGCCACTCCTGCCGAGAAAAAGATGTTGCACTTCGCACCCTCTTTAATCTGTGCCATCAGAGTTCCTGAGCTGTCGTAATTGTTCTTGAAGTTTACATTTGGATGCTCCTTGGTGTAGGCTGCACAAATTTCGTCCATAACACCGTTTAAGCTCTTTGCCGCAAAAATTGATAAATCGACATCTGCATCTGCATTACCGCTCTCTGTCTGCGCACTGCTTGCCACATTTTTCTCAGTAGCGTTATCGCTGTCTGCAGTATCCTTTTTTCCGCAGCCTGCAAAAAGTCCTGCTGTAAGGATAAGTCCAAACGCAAGTCCTGCATATGCTGCAAATTTTCTCTTTAAGCCCTTGCGCTCCTTTCCTGATCCGTCATTAACTGTTTTTGTTCTTCTTAAACTCATACGTTTTACCTCTCTTTTTCTTTATTTAAATTAAATATGCATGTGATCTTACTATACCTGCGCTTTGTCTACACTCCGCTGCTACTCAGCCGATCTGCTCCAGCAGCACCGAAATACTGCCTCCGCATACCATACCCTCTTTCTCGGCATCGTCAGTGTTCATGCTGACATCAATCGTATCGCATTTGAATCCCTGCTCACGAAACAGCCTCCTGCAGCGGCTTATAACCTCAGCCTCAGCGCAGCCGCCACCTATTGTTCCGACAATACGGTTGTCTGAGCTCACTAGCATCTGTGTGCCGACTCCGCGCGGTGCACTGCCGTTCTTTTTTATGATGGTACACAGCATATATTTCTCATTTGACTCCTGCGTGTCTGCTTCCTGTGTTTCTGATTCCAATACACGCTGCTTAGCCGCCTCAATAAGTGCGTCAAGCACATCGTTATCCACCTGAGTGCAGCTTGTGCGCTCATTTTTACACTTCACTATCTCACTTATCACCGAAAGAGCTATTTCCTCCGGTGTCTGTCCACCTATTACAAGTCCTATCGGAGAATGTAATCCTGATATAATTTCCTGTGAAAATCCAGCTTCTTCAAGGTCTTTTTTCACTATCACAGCTCTTTTCTTGGATCCCATCATACCCACGTAGGCATATGGCTTTCTGAATATCTCTGTAAGACACTCCATATCAAAGCGATGACCTCTTGTCATGCATACATAGTAATCATCAGGCTGCGGCACAAGCTCTGAGAGAGTTTTTTTATAATCGCCGCAAATCACATGGTCTGCTCCCGCGCGCTTTGCATTGTCGGCAAACAGTGGTCTATCCTCTATCACCCATATGTCAAACGCCAAAAGTGACGCCATGCGTACAAGTGCCGCCGACACATGCCCTCCTCCGCAGATTATGAGGCGTGGTCTGCTGCCTATCTGCTGTTTAAACATCACAAGGGAATTATCATTGTCATTTATTTCATCCGCCCACACACTGCCGTATGCCACTCTTATTCTGCCATCTATATAGAGTGCCTTTTCCCCGGCATGTGCTCCTTCTATGATTGTCAAAAGCTCACAGCGGCTGTCCGCCGGTCTGTCCTTTATCGAAGCATATATGTTGGCCGGAATCAGCTCCACCTCGTCACCCGCATGAATCTGACCACCTCTTATGACCACTGCAAACACGCCCTCCTTTGGCATAATGCACTCGCCCATCCTCTTGTAGATGGCACAATGTGAATGGCACTGCTTGCCTATCTGTGTCATCTCAAGAATGGCATCCCCTATGCAAAAGCGTGTTCCAAGTGGCAGATTCTTAAAATCAAATCCTGATATAATTAAATTTTCACCAAATGCGCCGTTGTCTATCTGTGCCCCTCTTGCCCTGAAGGCATCTATTTTCTCTGCGGAAAGCAGGCTGACCTGTCTGTGCCACTTTCCGGCATGTGCATCTCCCATGATGCCATAGTCTGCAACAAGCTCCGCCTGTGGCACCTCGCTCTTTTCAGTTCCTCTCTCTTTGCTTATATTGATTGCAAGAAGCTTTCCCATGATTTTCTATCAGCCTCCTATCCGGCTCATATTTCTTGCTGCATTTACATCCGCAGCTTTTATTTCGGTAGTCTTTATCTCTGTCGTTTTCTTATATGTCACTGCATTTTCTGATTCATTATTTTTGTTTGTATTATACGTCACTGACTCCGGCTGCAGCACCTCTTCATCACTAAAATTATGACATTTTGGCTTTGCCTTTATGGCAGTCTTTAGTGCCTGAGCTATCACAGAATCTTTTTCCAGATCATCTGCTAAATCATCTGTAAAATCACATGAATCAGGTAGCAAATCCATCGTCACATTGCCTCCCAGGCATGGCATAAGCCTGCCGTCAGCCGTAACACGTATGCGGTTGCAGCTGTCGCAGAACTTCCCATGGATTGCCTGAATCAGCCCTACTCTGATACCAAGTCCCGGGAAAATGTAATACTCTGCAGGACCGTTATCCGGATTCTTGTGTTCTAAATTAATTTTTCTTGTTCTTTCAGTATTTACATAGCAAGGCTCTCCATATACTTCTGAAAGTGTGCCAATAACCTTCTCATACGGCTCGACTCCGTTGGTATGTCCTTCGCCTACCGGCATCATCTCTATAAAACGGATATCTGTGCCTTTTTTTGCGGCATATCGTGTGAGAGCCACCACATCTGTCTGCGGTGTGAGCACCGCATTGATTTTCACTCTTATTCCACACGCTATGGCGGCATCAATTCCATCCTCCACTTCCTTAAGCAGCGGTTTTTGTGTGATGCATTCATATTCTGACGCATCTATCGTGTCCAGACTCACATTTATGCTGTCTATGCCGGCTTCCTTAAGCCGCTTTGTGCGCTGCGCAAGCAGTACTGCGTTTGTAGTAAGCGATACGCTGCTGACACCAGGCAGCTTTTTGATTTGTGAGACCATTTCATCAAGCTGCGGATGCAAAAGTGGCTCGCCTCCCGTCAGACGAAAATGCGTGATTCCAAGCCTTATGGCTGCGCGGACTATGCAAAGCACCTTTTTTACACTAAGCATATTTACCGCCCTACAGTACTCATTATTTTTACAAGGATTACAATAATAGCAGTTTAAATTACAGCTGTCTATCACCGATATGCGCATATAGTCAATCTCTCTGCCAAATCCATCGCGCATATTAAAAGCCCTTTCCAAAACCGCAGTTAGGGAACGTACAGACATCACAATTCAGGCAGAGACCGCCTTCTCCAAGTCCGGCAAGCTCATCTGCTAAAATCATATCACGTGCCATAAGCCTAGGCAACACAATATCAAATATTGTCCGCTTGTTGTACATGGCGCAGCCCGGCAGTCCGCATATCGGCACAAGCCTGTCACCTGCATCATAGTACGACAGCAAAAACATAGCTCCCGGCAGCACTGGAGAGCCGTATGACACAATCCGTGCACCTGTATTTTTGATGGCAAGCGGTGTTTTGTCATCAGGATCCACGCTCATTCCGCCTGTGCAGAAGACAATTTCCGCTCCGGATTCTATTGCGCGTAAGCATCCGTCTGTGATTTTTTTGTCATCATCATCAAACACCTCATGAAACATCATCTGGGCTCCAAACTCTGCTATTTTTTTCTCGATAACAGGAGTAAACGCATCCTGTATCCTGCCGTGGTACACTTCGTTTCCGGTTGTGATTATTGCTGCTTTTCTGACCACAAACGGCTTTATATCAAGAATCGGTCCGTCATCGCATATGTGCGAGGCCGCCTCTAGCTTATCCTTTTTTATGACAAGCGGTATGATTCTTGTTCCGGCGAGCTTATCATCCTTTTTCACAGTGGTATTGCCGTGCCTCGTGGCTATCATCATTTCGCCAAAGGAGTTGACCTTTTTCAGCTTTTCGCTGTCCACCTTAAGCAGTCCGTCACAGTCGGCGATTACCTCAATCTTGCCTTCCTTTACAGAGGACGGATGCATTTTACTTGCTGTGCCGCATGCGCACATGTTATAAAGCACATGCGCTGCCTCATTCTCGTGCATCATGGTCTCATCATTTTCCCATATATATATGGTGTCTTTTCCGACGCTAAGCAACACCGGTATGTCCTCTTTTGTTATGATATGCCCCTTGCGAAAAACCGCATCCTTTTTCACGCCGGGAATAATCTGTGTGATATCGTGGCAGAGCACCTGTCCGACTGCCTCAGTTGTCTTCATAAGCTTCATATAATCCCACACTCCAATTTTTTATAAATAGTAACTATTCCTAAATCACACCACGTGCATTTTTCGTCACCGGCCGCACTCGCTGTCGTACTGCAGTAAAATATCAAGCCCATGCTCTATATTTCCCATCAGAAAATCCATACTCTCCGATACTGCCTTCACACTGCCGGGCAGATTGACTATCAAAGTGTTTTTCCTGATGACGGAAGCTCCTCGGCCAAGCATGGCGCGCGGTGTAAGACTCATGCTGTACGCTCTCAGTGCCTCGGCGATACCCGGTGCATTGCGCTCTGCAACATCCATTGTAGCTTCCGGTGTGATATCTCTCGGTGAAAAACCGGTACCTCCGGTTGTAAGCACCAGATTGCATTTCACATCATCACACAGCCTCACAAGCTCATCTGCAATCTGTTCCCTCTCATCCGGTATGATTTTATATGAAACCACATCATACTTATCTTTGGGAAGCAGTTCCTTTATTTTAGGACCGCTTTTATCCTCTCTCTGGCCCGCTGCGCCTTTATCGCTAATCGTTATAATCCCTACAGTATACATTACATCTCCCTGTTATCCTTGATTAATTGTGTATTTTTAACTTCTCAGCATTTTAAATGGGCTATAATCGTTGCCGGTTACATTGTTAGTTGTGATCAGTAACGTAATGTCCGCTCTTGCCACCGGATTTTTCCAGCAGATGTATCTGCCCGATTTCCATGCCGCGGTCCAGTGCCTTACACATATCATATATGGTAAGGAGCGCCACACTAACACCTGTCATGGCCTCCATCTCTACACCTGTTTTGCCTACACAGGCTGTCGTGCAGATTGCCGTGATACTGCTTGTTTTTTCATCCAGCTCAAACTCAACATCACACTTTGTCATGGCAATGGGATGACAGAGTGGAATAAGCATGGAATTGTTCTTTGCTCCCATGATTCCCGCAATTCTAGCCACTCCAAGCACATCACCCTTTTTAGCTGTGCCAGTAGATACTGCCCTGTATACAGCGTCATTTACCTTTATCGTGCCGCAGGCCTTCGCCACGCGATAGGTGTCCTCCTTTGCGTGCACATCCACCATGTGAGCCTCCCCGGCCTCATTAAAATGTGTGAGCTTTTCTGTATTTTGTTCCTGATTATTGATTTCTAATTCGTTTACCTGCGTCAATCTAGATTTCCTCACTGTAACTATCTGAAAACACCTTAATAATTACCCTCATTTATTATTTAATAAAGCTTCACGCCGTGCTCAAATGCTGATACCGCCTCAAGCACACTGCCTGCTATACTCCTTGCCTTGTCAGAGATTGTAAAGCAGTTTGTTAGCTCGCTCTCGCGCGGATCGATATCCGCTATCTTGAAGCCTTTCTTGAAGTGATATCCCTCACGGATAAGGCCTCGTATGATGCCTGTAATTGTAGCATTTACCGGGACATATTCAGACAATTCATTGTCAAAGCTTCCTTTATCCGGATATATCCGCGCTATCTCATCGCCCTTTTGCACAATATCTCCGATTTTTCTGACATCATGAATATATCCTGCCGCCGGAGCGTGGATCACACGCTCACTTGTGAAGCCGGCGATATTTCCCGGAACACCTGTGTTTGGCTGTGCCATGCCATCGGTGATGATGCGCGCCAGATTGTGCCCACGCATGGACTCGATCACCAGATGCACGTCATGCCCTGCCGCAAAGCCCGGACCTACTCCTATCACAAGCGGTGCCATATTGATTGTGGTACCCAGATTTTTCTTTGCTATAATGGCATCTATCACGACATCCGGCTTTAAAAGTGCAATTGACTCACCGGTTGGGTCTATAAGAAGCGGGACCTCTCCGGCCTCAAGCACAGCTTCGATAGCTGAGCGGCTCCACTTTTCCGATGCAATATGAGCTGCCGGTGTGTCATTTATCCCTGAATATGTCTCTGTATCAATCTCTGCATCAATTTCTGCATCTATCTCTGTATAAGTCTCTGCATCAGTCAAGGCAGGAACAAGTCTGGCTGTCACACCCTCTACAGCTGCGCTCCCATCATACACTGCCTCACAAAAGGATACCTGACGCCGTATGGCAGCCGGATAGTCTGTCTCAAGCGCTATCACCCGATGCCCTGCACGGTGCAGTCTGTGGATGATGCCGGTCGCAAGGTCGCCTGCACCGCGGCATATGATTAACAAATTTTTCTTTATTATCTGATTATTGCTCTGATTCATACTCATCTAATTAATTACCCTGTCACCTTATTATTTCCATATTTGTAACTATTCAGACCCTCACGCACATTCGCAAAACTGATTTAACAGTTCTTCGCCAAACAGCTTAAGATTCTCCCTTCAAACCCGCTATTGCGAAGCTTTCTGACATAGACCTGACGCAGCATTTCTATAACTGAATCATCAACCACCGCATCCGGTTTCGTTCCAAGCTCCTTTTGCATAAGCTCATACCTAAATACCACATCCTTACACGGCCTGCCCTTTTCCCATGTGCCAAGCACTATGATAACATCTGTGGTACCCGGATATATGACAGGCTCATCCGCTGCCGGATATTTGAGGGAATGGTGCTTTGCCCCATCTGCTTCGATTATAACATAATCTAACGCCTGTGGCATGTCTTTAATCAGTTTATCGAGCAAATCATACGGCAGTCCGCACATCTTTGACTTTGACTGTTCTGATATTTTCTGCTCAGATATTTTCTGCCCCGCCATGCAATATCCATCTTTTATTATTTTATCCCTTAACGCAAAAAAATCGCAGGATAGGTCAGTGTCAGCTTCGACATACATGTGCGTTGTTGTTGTGACAAGCACACCTTTTCCTCTCCTGTGATATTCCCTTGCAAGCTTATGGACGAGTGTGGTCTTTCCACCTGCGCCCACTATTGAAATCACTTTTTCCATATATTTCCATACTTTCCCACAAATAATAAAGCCGCCGGTGTACTTAATGCACCGGACGACTTTAAAATCCTAAGCGTTAATCATCCACACGCTTCACATCATCTTTTTCTTCCATATCCCACATATATGGTGCGTTTTTAGATTTCTTCGGCAAAATAATATTGAGAAGAATAGCGCAAAGTGAGCAAGGCACGATACCTGAACCGCCAAATATAAGCTGTACATAGTATGGCAGGTGTGATGTAGCACCTGTTGTAGCGCCAAGTCCGTAGCCTAAACCGATTGCAACTGAGATAATTGTAATCTCACGGCTGCCGATTGGCTCCTTTGTGATGAGCTCAATTCCGGAAATCAGGATAGAGGCAAACATCATAACCGCAGCTCCGCCGAGCACCGACTGAGGCATGATTGACATGAGAGCTCCAATTTTTGGGCAGAAGCCGCAAATGATGAGGAATATAGCTCCCATTGAAATAGCAAATCTATTGACAACCTTTGTCATTGAAACAAGACCTACATTCTGTGAGAATGAGGTATTTGGCAGTACTCCGAAAAGCGCTGCAAATGATGAACCAAGACCATCACAGATAACACCGCCGGAAAGCTCTGAATCTGTAGCCTCTCTGTCCATTCCACCCTCCACACAGGCTGAGATATCGCCAACTGTCTCGATTGCAGTAACGATAAACATGATGCCGATTGGGATGATTGCATTGGCATGGAAGGAAATTCCCACATCTGAAAGCTTTCCAAAGCCTATAAAGCTTGGAACTGCTATCCATGCTGCATTTTTAACCTCGTCAAAGTTTACTACCCATGAATATGTGTATTTGACACCGTCAGCAGTCACACCTGTATGTGACATGGTAAGTGTCATAATGATTGCTACAACATATCCTGCCAGAATACCAAAAAGGATGGCAGATGATGAAAAAATACTGCGCGACGGTGCAAAATGCTTAAGAAGCACGATTACTATAAGTACAACCATTCCAAGAAAAAGGTTTGGCAGTGAGCCGTAATCATTTTTGCCTGTGCCACCGCAGAAGTAGTTGATTCCCACTCCAAGGAGTGAAAGTCCTATTGCTATAACAACTGAGCCTGTAACGATTGCAGGGAAAAACTTGCGTAAAGGCTTTAAGAAGGCTCCGAGTATGCCTTCGAAAATACCTCCTACAATGCAGGCTCCCATAATAGCTCCATATGCTATAACTCCGCCGCCACACGCTGCAACTGTATTATTTAATACTCCAAGAAAGCCCGAAGAGGTTCCCATAACGATAGGTACCTTTCCGCCGATCGGTCCGATGGAAAACATCTGTACTAATGTGACAATACCTGCGATAATCATGGCATTCTGTAAGAGAGCTGTTCTAAGCTCCGCAAAGCCTGCGTCCGCTGTGAGTCCACATGCTCCCATAACTATGATAAGAGGTGTAAGGTTTCCGATGAACATAGCCATAACATGCTGCAGTCCAAGCGGAATAGCCTGAGACAGAGGTATTCTGCCCTCAAACTGGTAAGGTGAAGAGTTCGTTGTCTTTTTCATTGGTTCCTCCAAATAATTATACTCTTATTTATTTAATAAAAAATTTACAAAATTATTTTACGAGCATAAGGCTATGTGGTCAATTTAGTATTACTTATAATATAATATCCATTTACTTATAAATAGATGCTGTTGAAATTAATTTCTGACAACAACAGGGCACACCACAACCGGTATGCCCTATCTATTACAAACGATATAGCTATTCAGAATAATCTATATTTATTCAACCCTAAGCAGCTCGCAGTTTCCCTGCATATCCTTCCAGAAATCCTTTATAGGTGTGCCGCGAAACTGATTGACTATGCTGCAGTTCATTGCACCGTGTCCCACGACAAGCACATTTTTGCCTGCCTCAAGCTGCGGTCTTAGCACCTGCTCTATAAACTCGCCTGTTCTGTGATATAGCTCCTCAAAGCTCTCTGCGCCGTCCTTTGCCACATATTTTTCCGGCTCCTCAAAGAGCAGGTAGACAGGGCATTCGGGCTTTTGCCTGATGTTCTTCACTCCCTCATAATCACCGAAGCACATCTCGTGAAGCCTGTTGTCAGTGATAATCTCTACTGCAGGGTTTCTGTCTGCAAGAAAAATCCTTGCCGTCTCCTGTGCTCTCTTAAGTGGGGAGCAGTAGCATATGTCAAAGTCTATATCCTTATATTTTTCTGCGGCATCGTAAGCCATCTGCCTGCCGGTTTCGTTTAGTGGGATATCCACCTCCCCCTGCAGTCTGTGCTCCTCATTCCAATCTGTTCTTCCATGTCGCAAAATATAAAACATAATTAATCCTCGATTTCTCCATTTCTATGTCGCTCGAAGAAATGCTTTGTCTCCTTAACAACAACACCGCTAAGAGCAAACAGCGCTATCATATTTGGCAGAGCCATGAGACCGTTGAAGATATCTGCGATGGTCCACACCGCACTTACAGTCATATAAGGTCCGATGAAAACAGCAAGGATATATATCCAGCGGTATACCTTTACATATTTCATCCTGCCGCCGCTCAAATACTCTAAGCACCGCTCACTATAATAATCCCAACCGAGTATAGTTGTAAAGGCAAAAAATACAAGACACAGCATAAGTACAAATGCTGACAGCTCTTTCGGGAAAGGAAGACCATTCTGGAATGCATATGTAGTAACCTGCACGCCCTCGAGTCCGTCAACCTGCCATGCGCCTGTGAGCACGATGGAAAGTCCTGTAAGTGTACATATAACTATTGTATCAATGAATGTTCCTGTCATGCTGACAAGTCCCTGACGTACAGGCTCCTTTGTCTGGGCTGCTGCCGCTGCAATCGGGGCACTACCAAGTCCTGCCTCGTTTGAAAAGATTCCTCTGGCAACACCCTTTTGCATTGCAACAAGAAAGCTTCCCACGGCACCGCCTGTTATGGCCTTCGGTGAAAACGCTGCCTTTACTATTGTAGCAAACGCTGCCGGAACCGCTGTGATATTGCATACCACAAGCACGAGCACAAATACAATATATATAACAGCCATGAAAGGTACTATTATCTGGCTGACACTTGCAATACGCTTTACTCCGCCGATAAGCACTGCTGCCACGCAGAATGCCAGTACAAGTGAAGCAATGATAACTGACCATGAATACTCACCCAGGAACGGTAAAACCTTTACTGTATGCTGGTTTTTAGGGTCAAAAAAGTTGTTTACAGCACTTGATATTCCGTTTACCTGGCTGAATGTTCCTATTCCGAAAAGTCCAACGCATACTCCGAAAAATGCAAATATCTTTGCAAGCCATTTCCATTTTATGCCCATTCCCTGCTCTATGTAGTAGAATGGTCCGCCGAGACTATGTCCGTCCTTGCCGATGACACGATATTTTACAGCCAAAAGTCCCTCTGAATACTTTGTTGCCATGCCAAAGAAGGCTGCAAGCACCATCCAGAAAAGTGCTCCCGGTCCTCCTGCACCGACTGCAGTTGCTACACCGACTATGTTGCCGGTTCCGATTGTTGCGCTAAGCGCGGTACAGAGTGCGCCAAAGCTCGTAATCTCGCCATCGCCGCCATCTTCATTTTTGACCATCCACTTTAGTGCCAGAGGAAGCTTTCTCATCTGAAGAAGCCCCAGACGAACTGTGAGCATTATACCTCCTGCCATGATGAGCACCATGAGCGGCACTCCCCAGACGAAATTGTCCACTGCACTAAGAAAATTGTTGATTGTGTTCCACATTGAAATACTCCTGCCTCTCTTTTTTATCTAAACACAAGATCTTTGTGTTTTGAGCAAATACTATTGATATAAATAATTTCATCCGGAAACAATTGAAAAAGCAGGCTTAGCAGCACTTACGTGAATTGAAATAAAAAACCCCATATACGCTGCATATACAGTCTGATACATGGGATTAAGAAGATTATCTTAAGAATATCTGTCCAATATCTTCTCCGTCCTGTTGCCTGAGAGATTCGTACGAGAAGCAGCCTGTGCCATGATATATTCATAGTCACTGCACTACTACTGCTTCCTATTCGTACGTTGCACCTTCGGCCCCCGCCAAGCGGGTGTCTCCAGAGAGTCGATCCATTTACAGTTGCACCGCCTGCTGCGGCACCTGAGAGTTTTACTCCTTCGGTAGGCTTTGATAAGGTAAAATCGCTGCCGTTTTCCTGCAAACTTCATCTCGAAATTGTTTATTTTAAATTTATTGTTTTTATTAATCGTTAAGAATTATATGACATATATACGATTTAATCAATAGCACAAATGTACTAAACTGTCTCAACCTTAATCACATTGGTGTTACCTGTCTTACCGTTGATGAGACCTCCTGTGAGCACTATATGATCACCCTTTTTGAGCTTCATGACACTCTTTGCCTCGTTCATCGCATTGTAGAACATAACCTCCATTGAGTTGTATTCCTCGCACAGAACCGGCTTTACACCCCAGCTCAGGTTCAGCTTGCGCCATGCCTTTTCAGAGGTTGTCATGCCTATTATATCAACAGGGCAGCGGAAACGGCTGACCATGCGCACTGTACGTCCTGTCAGCGAGCTGACTACGATACATTTCGCATCCACATCTATTGCCATGGCACATGTAGCATGTGAAATAGCGTCAACTATGCTTTTTGTCTGGAAATCCGCATTGGCAAATCTCTTGCCGTAGTTTATCTGCTTTTCTGTATACTCTGCTGTCTCTGCCATATTTTTTACAGCCTCTACAGGATATTTACCTGCTGCAGACTCTCCCGAAAGCATGATAGCTGATGAGCCGTCGTATACCGCATTGGCTACATCCGAAAGCTCAGCTCTTGTAGGACGCGGATTGTGAATCATGGACTCAAGCATCTCTGTTGCTGTGATTACGCGTGTACCAAGCATACGGCACTTGTTGATAAGATACTTCTGTATTGCAGGCACCTCAACTCCCGGAATCTCAACACCGAGATCTCCTCTTGCTATCATGATTCCATTTGCTATCTCACAGATTTCCTCCACATGATCTACACCTGAGCGGTTCTCTATCTTTGCAATGATTTCGATGTCCTCTCCACCGTTTTCATCCAAAAAGCTTCTCAGATCAGCTACATCCTGCTTTGTAGAAACAAATGATGCAGCAACATAATCCACCTCGTTTTTTATACCAAAAAGCAGATCATCCTTGTCCTGCTTGCTTAAAAATGCATGCTTCATGACCTTATTCGGGAAGTTCATGCTCTTTCTGTCTGAAAGTGTACCGCCTGCGATAACATCACAGATTGCATCGTTTCCTTTAAGCTCTCTGACCTGCAGAATGATGATTCCGTTCGCAACAAGCACACGGTCACCAACCTTTAAATCCTTGATCAGATTCTCGTAATTAACTGATACTCTCTCCTGATTTCCTACAATATCGTCAGTGGTAAGTGTGAAGGTATCTCCATCCTTGAGCTCTATTTTGCCATTCTCAAAGGTCTTGATACGATACTCAGGTCCCTTTGTGTCAAGCATGATTGCGATTGGCATATGAAGCTTCTGTCTTACCTTCTTGATTAAATCTATTTTGCCCTGATGCTCCTCATGTGAGCCATGAGAAAAATTCAATCTGGCAACATCCATACCTGCCTTTATCATCCTGGTGAGGACATCCTCATGTTCACTGGCCGGTCCAATAGTACAGATAATTTTTGTTTTACGCATTAATATTCCTCCTGATGCTGATCACCCTATCAGCTTTTCTTTTAAAATATAATCTCACCCGAAGTCATTATATGACAATTTTCTTCAACAATAAAGTAAAAATACATATTTTTCAATTATTTAAAAATTCATATGCTCCACATACATTTCATCGAAATGCGGATACGATGCCAGCTCGATGTAACGCATGTTCTCGCTTATCTCCAGTGCTCTTTCCCAGGCTTCCTGCGATAAAGCTGCCGAAACAGCTCCGTTTCCTGCCGCATTTCCCACTTCTTTTGCCTTGTCCAAAAGCTCCTGTGGAAACAATCCTATTGCCGCCGCACTTGCTTTGTCAATGTAGTTTCCAAAGCCTCCTGCAAATGTGAGAACATCAATATTACAAGGCGTACAGCCATATTCCTTAAACAATACTTCTATTCCGGCGGCTATCGCGCCCTTCGCAAGCTGCAGCTTCCTGATATCCTCCTGCGTAATGTAGACTCCCGGTGCAATATGAACGGCGAGAGAGGGCTCTGTGCTCTGTGCGGTCTCCTCCGCTTCCACCTCAAACACATACGACCTAAACAGTATAGGAAGCTCCTGTCCGCTTAAAATCGTACCGTTTTCATCTATGATTCCGGCTTTCAGAAGAACAGCAAGTGCATCGATAAGCCCCGAACCGCACAGTCCCACAGGTCTGTCATTTCCGATAACCGAATACTTAATTCTGCGCCCTTCCAGCCATACCTTATCTACGGCTCCCTTAGCCGCCGGCATGCCCAGCTCAATCTGCGCACCCTCAAAAGCCGGTCCTGCCGCGGTAGCACAGCACACATATCTGTCGCCTTTTCCAAGCGCCATCTCACCGTTTGTTCCGATATCCAGATAGAGTGTCAGCTCATTGCAGTTCACTGTCTCCATCATACCCGCTGTAATATCTCCGCCTACAAAGCCTGATACCGCCGGAAATATAATCATGGTTTGACAATTTTCAAGTCCTATATCCAAAGGATTAAATTCCCTGCCAAAATATTCATCCGGCATAAACGGTGCCCTGCCAAGCTTTTCCGGTGAAATTCCCATAAGCAGATGGCACATAACCGTATTTCCGGCAACTGAAAACAGACAGACCTTAGTTCTGCCACATTCCATGAGCATTTCTGATATGAAGCCGTTCAAAAGAGACACTATCTGTGTCTGCATCAGCTGCAGGCCGCCATTCGCTTTATCGTTATCATCCGCCCTCGCTGCCGCATCAATTCTGGAAAGCACATCTGCTCCAAAGCTGCGCTGTGGATTGGCACCGCTTCGCACTGCAATAATCTGCCCTGTCTCTTTATCAATCAGATAGCAGACTACTGTTGTGGTTCCGATATCACAGGCCGCCAGAGTGCCGGCATTTGATTCGACTTTTTCGGATTCATTTGCAGTCTCTTCCTTCAAGACAACATTCCTATTCACATGCTCATTTACATGCTCATTAAATTTTTCCGATATGCTTCCTCCATTTGTCAGAACAACCATGCTGTCTTCTTTGGTTCCGGTGCTTTCTTTTCTCCCAACAATAATTTCCATGCCGTCACAAATCTTTGTTTGACATGCCAGCACTTCCTTATAATATGGTTTTATCACCGTCACCTTGCACTTGCCACAGGTGCCTTTACCGCCGCACGGAGCTTCTATTCCCGTGACACCGTGACTGCGGCAGTATTCAAGAATGGTGTGGTTGCCGGCTGTTTTGCTATCTGTGTTAAGATTTATGGTAATTCGCTGCTGCATATAGTTTACCTCATTTGACATTGTACTATTATGGCTTTTTTCTTTGTTTGTATGATAGCATATTTATATATACTTTAATACAAAAACCCGGACAAACGTCCGGGTCTTCGTTAATCCATAATTCTATCTGGTAAGTGCTGCAACAAGCTCATCCATCTGCTTTTCAGATGCCTCATTGAGAGTAGATTTAATTGTAACAACCGGCTCAACACACTCAATATTCTTGAAGCCCTCAACAATAGCCTTCATCTGGCGTGCTGCTGTAGGAGCCCATGAACCGTTTTCCACGAAGGCAATCTTACGATTCTGATAAGCCTTTGCCTTGAGATGATGTAAGAAATCCTCCATTGGCGGGAAAATGCCTCCATCATAGGTGCATGCACAGAGCACAAGTCTGTCATATCTGAACGCATCCTCAACAGCCTCTGCCATATCATCCCTGCAAAGGTCTGTAAATGCAACCTTTACGCCTGTAGCCTTGAGCTTTTCTGCTAAAAGCTCTGCTGCCTTCTTTGTATTGCCATGAATAGAAGCACATGCCACAAGGATTCCCTCATCCTCAGGCTGATAGCTGCTCCATGTATTGTATTTATCTATGTAGAAGCCAAGGTTCTCTGTGAGAATTGGTCCGTGAAGAGGACAAATCTTTTCAATGTCAAGCCCTGCTGCCTTTTTGAGAACTGCCTGCACCTGAGCACCATACTTTCCAACAATATTGAAGTAATAACGTCTTGCCTCACATGTCCAGGCCTCATCAGTATCGAGCGCACCAAACTTACCAAAGCCGTCTGCTGAGAAAAGCACCTTGTCTGTTGACTCGTACTCCATCATAACCTCCGGCCAGTGAACCATAGGAGCCATGACGAATGTAAGCTCATGCTTTCCAAGAGAAAGCTTATCTCCCTCTGCCACTACAACCTTTCTGTCCGTTAAGTCTATATCGAAAAACTGTCCCATCATGTTAAAGGTCTTTGCATTACCTACAATCTGCATATCAGGATATTCCTCTGCAACCTTCTGGATATTGGAAGCATGATCCGGCTCCAAATGGGAAACAACGAGATAATCCGGCTTTCTGTCACCGAGCGCCTCTCTCAAATTGGCAAACCATTTATCTGTAACTCTTGCATCTGCTGTATCCATGATTGCAATTTTGTCATCCATAATCACATATGAGTTGTATGAAACACCGTTTGGAACAACATACTGGCTCTCAAATAAATCAATGTCCTTGTCGTCCACACCGATGTAAATAATGCTGTCTGTAATCTTCTTGTCCATGATAGGTACCTCCTGCTAATTATCTTCACTTAAATTAGTAATTATTACTATTTTTTGATTAGATTATATGACAAAAGTATCATCCGGTCAACCGGATAAATTGTATTTTTTTGTATTTTTTGATATTCTCGCCTAAAGGTTACACAGAAACGCTCATCCACTTTTAGTTGCAAAAGTATATTTTCAACAAATCAGTTGTTGCTTTGTCATTTATGACAGCCCGTCCTATTGTTATGCCATTGCTGATGATAATATATTCTCCGTTTTCATATCTGACATTTACCAAATCATCTTCCCTTTTTAAGTCTACACATATACTTGATATAATTCCGCAAATCTCTTCTTGTGAGCTTCCGCTTTTTATCTCATAAGCATAATCCGCATCTCCTATCTCATTCAAATCAGTTACCAAACAATACTCCGCTCCATTCATCAGCATTTCTTCATTCAAAGTGGGTAATTGAGCCGTCTTATACTCATTAAATAAAAAGATAACTACAAGCGCAATGAATGCCGGAAAAAAGATACCGCCAAACCGCTGTGCATAATTTTGTTCTTCCCACCGCTTGCTATGACGACCAAACAGCGGTATTTTCATCTGCACCAAACCTGCTCCTATACTTACAAGCAAAAAATAAAATATAACTTTTATCAAAGACTCATCCCCCATTTAATCATTAATAAAAATATCGTTCCTAAAACGACGCCTACTAACCATATAAAGCGAAACACCTTGTTATATCTTGAACTATTAGAACACGGAACAAACCAATATTCCTGTGGAAACCCCAAAAGGTATTCTTTTAATTCCTGCTTCAATTCCATGACTATACTCCACATTAATCCAGACAGCACAATGCACACCGTTCCATAATATGTAATTGGTGCATTTGTAACCACAGCAAAGAAATAATGTGCCATCTTAAGAAGGAAGATACACCACGCAATACAGCATGGAATTGTAAACGCCCTTTTCATTTTCCACTTCAAACCCAATATAACCTCTGGAACGAATACAGTCAATGCCCCCATCGGCAATCCTCCTGTTCGTCCATGTGTGAAATCGCTCTCCGACTCCAAAGACCAAATTCCTGTCAATACTATTACTGCTGGTATTAGTATGGTGCAGAACAAGTTATATGCAATAATCAACACATTTTCATTGTCGTCGTTCATAACTTAGCCCCCAATCAGTTCATCAAACATGTATGCCAAAAAAATAAGTATCATATAGCTATCGGAAAGCATTCTTACATTTCCTGCAATTTTAATTTATTTTGCCTCATAAGAAGAGGTAAACCTAGTCCGTCCAGAATCGACTTGATTATTATACGCATCTACAATGTCGCTATATTCCGTTGAATCGCTAAAAGGAGCAATATCGCTTGTATTGTCAGATACACTCATGTTAGAAACAGGACCGGAAATTAACAATGACCCGTCCGGCTGGGCATAAGCAAAAAAGATATATTCATTTCCTACAACCGGAAGCTCATCACCCTCATAAACAAAATATTGTGAGCCATCTTCCGAAAGTCCGCCAGATTTTTGAATCGGGATAGCCGTGTCAGTAACTAAATTGCCTTTGATATTTTTTGTGACGTTCACAGTATAATTTGTGTATGGGCCGGAAACTTCACGAGTCTTTCCATCGTCTGTTTCAACCGTAACAGCATCTTTATAAACAGTACCTTCTTCACTTGCGACCGTACCAACGAATACATAATCAGCATCGCCTACAACTGCATTCAGATCGCTATAATCAATCGAAAAAGTACCTCTCAAATATGATGTCTTAATTTCGTCAGAAGTTGAAGGTTTCGCAATGCAAAAAAACAGCACACCAATAACCAGCAAAATCACAACAGCTCCGATAAAAATACCAATTTTGGTTTTAGACTGAAATTTCATAGATATTCCTCCCTTCTTTAATATCTTTTATAACTTGCGTCATAGGAAGCCTTGTCGTTGGCAGAAAGACTTGTTACTGAGCTTACATACGCATACATAACATCGCCTTTCGCATTATGAGCTAATCCTAAGGCATGACCCAACTCATGTGTGCATACATTCCGTTTCTGAGCAGATGTAAAATTATCCATCTGATATGTATTGAACTTAATTGTACCAGCCGAAGAAGTAACTCCAGCAGTTGAGCTTACCTCATTGTAATCAGAAATGGTAACATCGTTAATCGTATTCCAAGCGTCTTTGCGAATAACACCGGATTTATAATTATTCCATGTGCTTACGGCAGAATTAAATTGAGTTTGGTAAGATGTACTCCCTTTCCAATCCAAATGTTTGCCAGAATCAACCAAGTACCAATTCAAAATAGCAGTAGTAGCAGCAGACACAGGAATAACAGAAATAGAGAAAAACAAACACAAACATAGGAGAGCCATCAAAAGCTTTCTGCATTTTTGCATTTACCTCACACCCTTTCTAAATATTGTAAAACAAAAGCTACATTATAATTATTGTTTGCGCCGAATCACCTCCACATAAACATTCCAACAGGCACCCTTAACCACTTATATTACAGCAAATACTTCAGCGAATATATTAGCGGTAAGTATGAACAAAATGAGAACTTTTTCGTTCCCCTAAAATGTAAAGTCTACTGATGTAATTGTAATCGCATCCGAAGAAGCATTAGTTATCCCAACATAATAATATGCTGTAGAATCAGCCGTTTTAGTTACTGAGCCATTTTTGGCTGTAATAGTTCCTGTTTTCCATACATCAGCATATGGAGTGGAGCGTTGGCTAGATTTCATAAATTGATATTTTATTGTTGCGCTTCGATTTAACGAATACGAAAATTTCATTGCTGTATTTGATGTAACATAAAATGCATTCGGACCGGGCATACGAAAACTTGTATACCAACCATTATCCAATGTAATATTCGGAGACCAGTGATACCTTGCGTTTGTAGTTCTCGGTATAATACCTTCGTCTACAACTTCTCCATTCTCGTTATATACAGTGTAATAAATTTCATTATAATTTTGATCTGATTCTGCTGCATTTACAGTTACACACAAACCCATCATCATTGCCAAAGATAAAATAGTTACTATAATTTTTTTCATTCTTTTCATTTGACTTTTCCTCTCTATTTACTAAGATTGATAGTGCCTTGTTTCAATGTTAAATAATCGGAAGTTGCGCTAATAATATATAAATTGTATTCTCCCCCCTCTCTAACTTTTAATTCGTAACTTCCGCTTAGACTTCCAAAACTTTCTCCGTCATACATAACCCCATCTTTAATATATCCTATAACCAGCGCCTGATTAGAAACCGCATCTGACTCATATTTTTCAAACGAAAAGGTTAATATATCCCCTGCTTTACAATTCCAACCTGCATAATCCTCCAGATAAAATACTGCCATACTTCCGTTAGTCATAATAATTTCAGGTGTCGTATCATTCTCCACCTTAAACTCAGAAACAGATAATGGCAGCACAATATTATCATCTGCGACACTCTTTATAATATGGCTTTCAGTTATAGCTCTTCCCTCAGCATTCCCTATATCGCTTTCTTCACCATGCGTAACCTCCGGTTCCGAATTATCTATGACTTCTTTTCCGATCAATCCTTCGTTTTCATCTGTAACTAATTCCGCACCAAACAGCCCATTAATCCATTGAACCAGTTTCTCTCCTGTCGCTGCATTGGCAATTCCTCCTGTTGTAAAAAGAATGATACTTACCGCCATTGCAGTTGCAACGCGAGCCAACCGTTTACGGCTATGTGCGTTACTTTCATGAAATAGTTTACTATTCTTTTGTAAGGAAATATCGTTTTCTTTTTTTTGCTCTAAACATTGTGCAGCCTCTAGGATATATTTATCGTTTATTTCATTCATTGCATAAAAAATATCTGATTTCAAAGTTTTCATAAATACTTCCTTTCCGCTAATTGTTCTCTCAGCTTTTTTCTTGTTCTAAATAAGATTGTTTCGACCTTGCTTTTGCTCATATTACAACATTTCATAATCTCTTTTACCGACATAAAGTACCAATATCTTAATACAAAAACTTGTCGATGAGGTTTTTGCAACGATTCCAAAAAATCCTCAACAATATCTTTCAATTCATTATTTTCCCAATCTTCTTCTCCCGCTTTCGCCAGATAATTACTCAATTCCTCATATGGCAAACACATATCTATATCTCTTTTTGCCGCATGAATATGTTCATACTTTTTTAGCGCCTGATTCCTTGCAATTTTTAAAATATAAGCTTTCAAGTTATCTGGTGTTTTTGGGGGAATCGTAAACCAGACACCTAAATATGTATCATTTGTACATTCTTCAACATCTAACTGATTCTTTATCAGCCTGCCAATTATAAATGATACAAGTTTCCCATATTTCTTCTCTGTTTCTAGCAATGCATCCTCGGATCGGCAATTATATAGTTTAATTATTTCTCTATCGTCCATTACAACCCTCTTTTATTTATTAAGTACGGATTCGATCCCTTTTGCTTGCAAGTTTTAAAACTTTTTGCTTTATTTTTTTTATTTGTCATTTCAGCTACACAGAATATAGCTTTTGATGTTAACAGTGCCTAACCCTTTCCATGCTGGTGTTTTAATAAAAAAGCCAGAGGTCAGTGTCTCTGGCAAAATGTATATTATATTAAGTTTGCTAAGTTCGTCCAATTTGCATCATAACCCATTATGGACATGATATCTGTGGCTGAAATGGTATGTAACTGTTTTTGAAGTTTGCCAAAAGCAGTTCTCATAGATGAAATAAAGTCCTTTAAGTCGGATTTGCTTAGTAATAGCGCAAACATTATAGCTATGGCGTATGCATCATTAGTTCCATAAGTATAGGCGCCATCTTTGGCACGTACAATCCCTAAAACGGAGAAATTTTTAATACTTTTTGTATGATTTATCTGCCATGGTACCTCCTATATATAAAAAGCCCCCGGGTCCGAAGGACACCGGAGGACAAACTGGCAATCTCTTGTATAAGTATTATACTACACATTGGCAAAATGTCAATGACACTATGCTGATTTGGTGTGGATCCAAATTTTTCAATTTCACTTTATTAACCTGCTATTCCAAAAACAATTCAAACCCATAACAGCTCTACAAAGAAACAAGGACATTGATATTTACTATCAACATCCTTGTTCTAATTATTACACCATCTCAGGAAGTTTGTAGCCTAATTTTTACATTGCGTCTGCGAAGTCATCTAATGACATACTTACTCTACTTGCGCCTACCTCAGGTTCTAATATACCATCCTGAACAAGTGAATATATTTCAAGGCATCTGCCTTGTTGTATTCCTTCCTGTATGCCAAGCTTTTTATGATCATCCTATGCCTTACACATATTTACCACATCTTCCTTTTCATCATACTTAATATCAGTTCTTGTCTCAATATAACCTATCACCTACAATAATTGCCCATAAAGCGGTATCGATATACTCACCATTTTTATAGTACTTTTGTCTGGCCACGCCTTCTAACACCATGCCGCATTTCTTTAATACTGCAGAAGAAGCATCATTTCCATAGAATACTTCTGCCTGAACTCTGTTAAATCCAACTCTATCAAATGCATAATCTAAGACAGCCTCCAATACTTCTGTCATAATGCCTTTATTCCAAAATCCGGGAGACAACATATAGCATGTATCACACATATGACATGTTTCTTCCACATTTCCCAAATTAATTGTTCCTATCAATTCTCCCGTTTCTTTCCACTCAATTACCCAATGAAAATATGAATCCGACTCATAATTAGATATCCAATGCTTTACCTTGTCCCTATATATTTCTATGTCATCAACAGGATTAAATGGATAGTATCTGCAAACTTCATCATACTTAGCCCAATTTTCATACATCATAGTATAATCGGATAGTTTGATTCTTCGTAAAAAGCATCGTTTTGTTTCAAAATTCTGTGTGCCTATATAATTCATAAATTATTCCTTTTCATATTCAAAATAAATTCCTGCAAATATCTATTAATCACCTACATGGTAAAATATACAGATACAAGATACATCTACTCCCCCTGTAATATAAAAATCATGCCCCAACACAAATCAGTTGGGGCAATTTCTATACTTTTAAGCTATTATACTACACCATCTCAGGAAGTTTGTAGCCTGCTTTTTGCATTGCGTCTGCGAAGTCATCTAATGACATACTTACTCTACTTGCCCCTACCTCAGGGTCTAATATACCATCCTGAACAAGCGAATATACTTCAAGACATCTTCCTTGTTGCATACCTTGTTTCATTCCTTGTTGTATTCCTTGCTTCATACCCTCCTGAATGCCAAGTTTTTTATGATCATCCCATGCCTTACACATATTTACCACCTCTTCCTTTTCATCATACTTAATGTCAGTTCCTACAAATAGATTGATAGCTGCTACTGTCTCAACGTCAACCCTTGTAAAGGTTTCGTCTTTTGTAATTAAATCATTCAGCTTTCCCTCATCTGACGCATTTTTCAGCACTTCAAACAGTGGTCTCAGTCCTGTTTTGAACTTGGAAAAATCCGTAATCTCCAGTGGATTCAACAGATTAATCCTGTAATCGTTGATAAATGGCCGAAATCTCTCGTCCATATGAGGCATCATCTCAACAAGACTTCTTGGACCATCCCAGTTTTTTGTTCCAAGATATAATGTAATTGTAATCACCGGTGTCAGCCTATCCTCATGTGTAAACCCTGATAAAAACTCATCTGATGATTTATAATCTTTGTTTTTCTGATGTTGCTTCTTCGCCTCGTTGACCTGTCCTCCATAATTCATGGCATCATAAATCATGGTCTTAACCGGCATCGAATAATGAACATCTGTCTGTGCCTCTATCCCCATCAGTACGATGTATACTGATTCTGTATATTTTACAGACACCCCCTTTAGCAAATCTCTCCATTTCTGCTTAACAATCTGCTTCCTATCAATACCGAAAACTGATAACACCTCTGTGGTGTCACATTCCTTTAAATTCTCCGGTTTGATAACCTTCTCACCGTCAAACAATACATAATTGCAGATTTCACTGAACCTCGTATTGTCTGACAAATACTCCTTCGCCTTCGAGTCCTTTGTACCCAAATTAACCTCCTCTTCTTGTGTGAGCAGGAAAATTCGAAATTGAATTAAAATACTGTATGCTAATATAAAAGCCGGCAAAATCCCCACACCCCGCTTTTCTCGCAATGTTTTCACATCTGACATTTCAATTTTCCTGCTATTAACTGGTAACATAAAGCATTGAAAATTTCCATGTCTTTGTCGAAAAATGCGAAGTGGTCTGCCCTCTTCAAAGTGATACGCACCGGAAAAATATGCTGTGGTGTCGTATTTACAGAAATATAATGCTTTGAGTTGATTGTAGCACACAGAAGTAAGCTTGTCATTATATTTTTATATTTCAGCTACCTGCTATTCCAAAAACAACTCAAACCCATAACAGCTTTTCGAGGCATACCTGAATCCAATATGATTGCCTTGCAGCCACGCGCTTTGGCAAGCTTCTTCACATGATCAACCATCAGCCTGCCATATCCCTTTCCCCTATATTTTTCATCTGCCCTGCATTAGTCACTATAATGGTCTGACTGACTCAACGTATTCATTTAGCTTCGCTCTTATCTCTTCGAACTGCTTTCCTGTAACCTCATTATCCGACTCAAATGCCATCATTTTGTCAAGATATCCTCTCTCCTTTGCTATCTGAAGGCTGATAGGATAAACCAGCTCAAATGTCAGTGCAATATGCCCTGCCACATGGTCTACCACGGTCTTTTTGCAGGAACGAAGTACCGCGTGCCTCTCATCAAAGGCTGCCATAACCTCAGGACTTACCTGCGAATTTCTCAGTTCCTCCGTCGTCACATTATATATATCCTCTGCCGGAGTATCTACATTTACCCTGAAAATATCCACCTTATCAGCATCCCTTAGTATATTGCAAAACATAACCGTATAATCATCGAGCCTCTCATCTATCCTGAAAGCGCTGTGATTTCTTATCGCATTCTCAACAATCACACCATATTTATCATCATAAAATCCATCCACATATGTGTCGATAAGCCCTTCCTTAAACAGCAGGTCTGCTCCAAAATTGGCATGATCAACAGACTGCGCATCGTTAAATGTGTTATAACGCTTAATCTGTTCAAATCTTCCGACATCATGCAGCATCCCTGTGAGCCATGCCACATCTGTCTCATATTCATCAAGCTTTAAATTCCTTGCTATCAGCTCGCAAAGCTCCGCTACCCTATAGGTATGGTCTATTTTGAGCTTAATCTTTGGGTCTGTGGCGTTGTACCCTGATGTGTATTCTGCGAATGTGTTTTTTACTCGTTCTCTATCTATTATCATGTTTATTATCCTTTCAAAAAACCGGTTTATCTGTGGCTTCATTGCTGCTGTTTTAATTTCCATCGCACCACATCGCTATGTGGATTAACTCTGGCAAGTCCAATCTCCGTAATTGCCGCTTCAAAGGGCACAAAGCTTTCCTGCATTACTGAAAATGCCATCTGCATCTGTTCCTTTGTCAGTGTCTTTCCAAGTGTAATATGTGGCAGCCAGCTCATTGGCTTGTAGTATCTGCTCACTGCACATTCCGGAATGCTTTTCACCTCATCAAATACTTTTTCCGATAAATCCTGTAAATATCCGTTAAGCACCGGCGTGGCATAAAATACATATGGCAGCAATTGTCCAACTGACACAATGCTAATCGTCCCATTAGAAAGTGAATTTCGCAGATTATCCATTGCTCCCAATAAAGCATTTTCACTTCGGGCTTCTATTGCCGATATCGTCATGTGTGGCGGTACATTGTTATCCACCATGAATGAATTACCTGTTTTCTCAGCTATTTTATTTATATATCGTTGTAAAATATGAACTGCCGTCTTGTCAAAATATACAGATACAAGATACATCTACTTTCCCCTGTCATATAAAAATCATGCCCCAACACACATAGGCCGGAGCAATTACTGTTTCTATTTATCCTTTCCTCTCCTCATCGCTACAGCTCCCGGCGATGATATCGCACTTCCCAATACAAGCTTCACCAGCCAGATAAAAAATACTATCACAAGTACAGGAATAAGACACGTTGTAACTATAAGCACTGCCAGTCCATCAATGAACTTGTTGACCATGTTCTTTACACTATCTGCGGTAACTGACAATGTATTTTTCACACTGTTTACTGCATCCTTCGCCTTATCTATAAAGCTGCTTTCAGAGTCCTTACTCTTCTTGCTATCCTTATCATCATCCTTTGATGCTTCTGATTCATCCGCTAAATCATTTGCCTCATCGATTGTCGCATCAATTGACTCCTGATATGTACTGTAAATCATTTTTGAGACATGCACGCTTACCGGAATAACCGCATATATTGCCAGACCAAAAATGAATATTTTTACACCTATTTTCCAAAAGAGCTCCTTTTTGCTTCCAAAATATACTGCCAACGCGAGCATTGATAACGGAATAAGCCATTTGAAAGTCAGCGCGCCCAAAATAGTCAGCAGATATTTTTCAAGATATATTGCTGAAACAACAATCAGAAAATATCCTGCCAGATCCATTAATTTATTTGCAACAGGAGTTCCGTTATCTCCCGGCGCTAATGTAATAAGTGTTGAAACTGCTGTAGCACTTGCACTCAGCTCCAATGCAGTTGTTTTCTTTTCATCGAGATACTTTATAGTTTCTTTGTTTATTTTTGACTCAGGCGATGAATAGCTTTTTGCAAGTCCAAAAAATGAACTACCTGCAATAATTATACACACTATAATTGCAACTACTCTGAATATTATGCTTCTTTCAAACGATGAATCAGTTTTATTTTCCATAATGACTTATACCCTCATATTCTATAAAAATGTTCTTTTTGCCTCTTCCCGGCTATTCTTCAAGGTAGATGCAGCTCCCTCTCCGGCAAAATATTCCTTCACCAGCTTTACAACTACACCCGAAAGCAAAAATACCGCGATAAGGTTTGGTATGACCATAAGGCCATTGAAGGTCTCCGCTATGCTCCACATCAGTCCGAGGTTCATTGTCGCACCGACTATCGCAACGAGCGAATATACTACCATGAACGGCTTATTTGCCTTAGTTCCGAATAGGAATTCTATACATCTGGTTCCGTAAAGCCCCCAGCCTATGATGGTTGAAAATGCAAAACAGCACATGGCAACCGCTGTAAAGATTGATACCCAGCCGCCGTAGGTGGATGTAAATCCGCTGATGGTAAGCTCTGCACCTGCTGCTTCTCCATAGCCCACAGAAACTCCGCTGCAAAGTATGACAAGCGCTGTGAGTGTACATATCACGATAGTGTCCACAAACACCTCAAATATGCCAAAGAAGCCCTGCTTTACTGGCTTTTTGGTATCTGCACAGGCATGTGCGATAGAGCCTGTTCCAAGACCTGCTTCGTTTGAAAAAATTCCTCTGGAAACTCCCTTTTTCATACTCATAAAAAAGCTTCCGACTGCTCCGCCTGTCACTGCTGACGGATTGAACGCGCCCTCTATTATTGCTCCGAATACGCCCGGTATAGCTTTAAAGTTGACGATTACTACTCCAAGTGCCAGCAGAATATACATCACTGCCATAAATGGCACAAGCTTTTCAGTAACCTGGCCTATACGCTTGATTCCTCCAAGCAGAATAAGCGCAATGAGAGCGGCAAGCACTATTCCTATTATGAGATTGAGCGTTGATGCCGATTCTTTTGAAATTATATCGAAATTATATAAAGCTGAATCAATCGCTGTGGTTATGGTGTTTACCTGTGTAGCATTTCCTGTACCGAACACGGTGAGCACGCCAAACGCTGAGAACAGATATGCCAGCCAGTGCCAGTGCTTTTTAAGACCGTTTTTAATATAGTACATAGGGCCGCCTACCAGGTCGCCGTTTGCATTTCTCTCGTGAAAATGTACAGCAAGTGTGACCTCCGAGAACTTGGTGCACATGCCCAGAAGTGCTGAAATCCACATCCAGAACACCGCTCCCGGTCCGCCTATCGCGATGGCTCCCGCAACTCCTGCCACATTTCCTGTACCGACCGTCGCCGCAAGTGCCGTACACACTGCCTGAAACGGTGTGAGCGCTCCGTCGGATGCCTCACGTTTTTTGAGCATCCTGCCAAGCGTAACCTTCATCGCATATGGAAACTTTCTAATCTGAATAAATCCCGTTCTGAAGCTCAAAAGCAGCCCGACACCTATGATACATATCATCGCAGGCACGCCCCAGATAAAATTGTTGACCACGTCATTAACTTTTTCTATTACTGATAACCTCTTTTTCTCCTACCTGAATTTAGTGTAACGTATAAAGTATAACACGGTTTGTACAATTTTTTATATATTTAATTTCATTTTTTTGAAGTTTTTCTTTATAAAAAACACCCGGATATAGCAATTTATCTATATCCGGGTGTTTATTTTTGTATAATATATACAGGATATCCCTCTACAGTCCCTGTGTCATCTTGTAATCTATAAGTGTCATGAGTGATTCTGACTCGATGGCGAGCTGCTCACACTCCTCAATCCACTTGTCATAGGCTTCACTCGCCTCATCCTCCGGCTCCTTTGCTTCGAGCGCCTCCATCATGGCATTGACCTCGGCAAATTCTGCCTTGATATCCTCTAAGAGAGAGTCTTTTGTTGATTTCATAGTATCCTCCCAATTTGATTTAACGTAAAATATATTTTTATGATTATTTCACAAAAATTTCATTCTACAAAGTGTGGCTCAAGCATCTCAAGCTCTGCCACATCTATGCAGTTTGGAATCGTGCCGTTTATCACGTCCTGCTTACACTCTGCGTAGTCAAACCACTTTACAGAGTCGATTTCCTCCTTCTGCACGGTGATGTCCGCTTCGTCCACATCGAGCCACAGAAGAAACACCTTGCTTATCTGGTTGTCCAGGAATCTTTCTCCGTGAAACACCTCGTCTGCATGGTGTCTGTGCAGTCCACAGTCGATAAGCTGTTTGGGCTCTATTGTCAGCCCCAGCTCTTCCTTAAGCTCTCTGAGCGCAGACGGTATGTAGTCCACACCGGCCGGTATGTGTCCCGCGCTTGATATGTCGTAGCAGCCCGGAAAGGAGTCTTTTTCCATGCACCTTTTCTGCAAAAGTATCTGTATGGAATCTCCGCGGCGTCTGACTATCCAGACATGCGCAGTCCTATGAAGTATATTGTTTCTGTGCGCCTGCTTGCGCTCTACGGTCTGTCCTGTTGGATTTCCCTGCTCGTCCACTATATCAAAATATTCCATATGAGACTCCTTTCTTGTCGTTTACGTCCGAATCACTCGATAGGTGCTCCTGCCGGCATTGGTTTCTCCGGTGTCAGGAGTGCGAGATTGCCCTCTGCATCCTCTGCGCAGAGTAACATTCCCTCTGATAAAACACCTGCGAGCTTAGCCGGTTTTAAGTTTACGAGAACCATTACCTTCTTGCCTACCATCTCCTCAGGAGAATAGTACTTTCTGATGCCTGATACTATCTGCTTTGTCTGGTTTCCAATCCTTACCTGTGAGCAGAGAAGCTTCTTTGACTTCGCAACTGCCTCACATTTTACGATTTCACCAACCTGGAACTGGAGCTTTTCGAAATCATCAAATGTGATTTCTTCCTTTGCTTCCACATCCATAGGCTCAAGATCTGCACCATCTGCGGCATTTTCACCTGCACCACAGCCACATGCTGCCTTACCCTCGACTGCTGCAAGCTTAGCCTGCTCAGCATCAAACTCTGCTTTCTGTGCTGCCTGGATTTTCTCTACCTCAGGCATCACATCCTCAGCCTTTAATCTGCCGAAGAGGATCTCAGGTTTTTCTGTAACCTTTGTGCCGCTCTCATAAAGACCGAATTGGTCAAGGTCATCGAAATCACGGAGTGTTGTGTTAAGCTGTGCCACAATCTTTTCTGCTGTCTCCGGCAGGAATGAATGAAGCAGGCTTGCTCCGATTGTGATTGACTCTGTGAGGTTGTAAAGCACCTCAGCAAGACGATCCTGCTGTGCCTCGTCCTTTGCAAGCACCCAAGGTGTTGTCTCGTCGATGTATTTGTTGCAGCGGCGGAAAAGTGCGAATACCTCTGTGATGGCGTCTGCCACACGAAGTCCTTCCATTTTCTTTGCCACTTTATCTCTTGTGCCGGTAACAACAGCCTTAAGATCTGCGTCAATGGCAGTCTGATCTGCATCGCCTGTTGCGCCTGTGCTCTTTACGATACCGTCAAAATATTTATTGCTCATGGAAACTGTTCTGTTTACAAGGTTTCCAAGTATGTTTGCAAGGTCTGAGTTGAATCTCTCTATTACGAGATCCCAAGTGATGATTCCGTCGTTCTCGAATGGCATCTCATGAAGCACAAAGTAACGTGTGGCATCCACGCCGAAAAGTCTGACCATATCGTCTGCGTAGATAACGTTTCCTTTTGACTTACTCATCTTGTCACCGCCCTGAAGCAGCCATGGATGTCCGAATACCTGCTTTGGAAGCGGAAGGTCAAGTGCCATAAGGAAAATAGGCCAGTAAATAGTGTGGAAACGCACGATATCTTTTCCGATAAGGTGCAGATCTGCAGGCCAGTTTTTCTTGAAAAGCTCTGATGATCCGTCAGGATCGTAGCCGATTTTTGTGATATAGTTTGTGAGGGCATCAAGCCATACATACACTACATGCTTTGGATCGAAATCTACCGGAATTCCCCAGCTGAATGATGTTCTCGATACGCAAAGATCCTGAAGTCCCGGAAGCAGGAAGTTGTTCATCATCTCGTTTTTCCTTGAAACAGGCTGGATGAAATCAGGGTGTGTGTTGATGTAGTCGATGAGTCTGTCTGCATATTTGCTCATCTTGAAGAAGTATGCCTCCTCTTTCGCAGGCTGTACCTCACGTCCGCAGTCCGGGCATTTTCCGTCCACGAGCTGTGACTCTGTCCAGAAGGACTCACATGGTGTACAGTAAAGTCCCTCGTATGAGCCCTTGTAGATGTCGCCCTGATCGTAAAGCTTCTTGAAGATTTTCTTTACACATTTCTCATGGTCCTCATCTGTTGTGCGGACAAAATTATCATATGATGAATTTACCATATCCCAGATTCTCTTTACCTCACCTGAAATCTGATCTACATACTCCTTCGGTGAAATTCCGGCTGCCTCAGCCTTTTCCTGGATTTTCTGTCCGTGCTCATCTGTTCCTGTCTGGAAATATACGTCGTATCCCTCTGCTCTCTTGTATCTGGCGATTGCGTCTGCAAGAATGATCTCATATGTGTTTCCGATATGAGGCTTGCCTGATGTGTACGCAATGGCTGTTGTCATGTAATATTTACCTTTGTTTGCCAATTTAGTTTCCTCCTGTTTTTCTTAAAATGCGTATAAATACATAACTTATGCCGTCTGATTTCGCATAAAGCACGTTACTGTTCACACCTGACAGTGTGACCAGCAACGATTACAGCCCATTTAAAATGCCTCTACGAGGCGGGGGTTGTAATCACGCAATAATTAACACTATGGCACATAGCTTGACAGCGCGGTGTCAAGCTTGCGTCTGAACAGTTATTAAAGCACTTCTGCAAACAAGTTTGCGCGTTCTTTATGCTCATCATACTTCTTTTATACGCTAAAAAACGCCTCCTCAGGAGAAAACTCCCAAGAAGACGATTATATCGTGGTACCACTTCTCTTCACGCAGCTATCAAAATCATCCGGCATCATATACCGGCACTGCTGCGCCTCTTTCCGCTATAACAGGCGGTTCCTGTCAGTATCTAGCCAATGGTTCAATACTGCTGCTCCAAAGCCATGTTCCTCTTACTTTAGGTCATCCCCTCTCAGCCTGTGTGGGATTTCTCTGTGAATCTGCCATAAAAGTACTCTCTTTTTCGTCGCTTTTATCTCATACATTCTAGAGTATCATGTGGCTTTTAAATTGTCAACTGTTGTAAGTCAACTTTTCTTTTACCCAAAAATGAATTTCTTTGTCCCATATGTCAGAAAGGCAGTCTTATCTTCCGTGATTACTGCAGCCGTATCATAAGATACGAGGACGGAACACATGAATGGCTCAGAATTCCAAGGCATCACTGGTTTATTATCAATGAGTTTAACATAGAAGGTCATATGAAGTCGATAGGTTACAGACTGCTTTGATTCAGCGAGGAACTGCTGGAAACAGACATTTCGCTGCTCAGTCACATGAGAAGTTCCATGCCGGCTGCCTGGCTTAAAATAGTCATGCAAATCAGTCGCAACTATTCTTCACATAATTCTGGTTGAGCATAATTAATTATTACACCATTTCCCAATCTATCCCCAATATCAATACAGAAGGTTTGTTTATATTTTCTACCAGAAGCATCTTCGAACTTAATTGTGGGTGTCATTCTAAAAAAATCTTTTTCATCTTTATCATAAGACATTACCATAACAAATGCTTCACTTACCATAGCAATCGGATCTTGAACAGCTTCATAACGATGTATTGTAAATTCCGACAGATCCATTCTCTTTGCGATACACTCTAAGTCGGGTATTATACAATATGCCGCACCTCTACCTTTATTCAAAAATTCCATGCATAAAATAGTCGATTCCGAATTTGAATTAGAAACAACCTTAGAATTTTTAAATACAAAATAAGGTTGTTCACTAACACGAAGTTTTTCTTCTGCTACACGCTTATCTTCTTCCCTTCGTCTTCTCTCCTCATCCAATCGTTCTTCATATTGTTTTCTTTGTTCTTCATATCTTACATCAGAAATAATTTTATCTCTCTTGGCACGATTTTTTGAAACAATATTAGAGATGATAAATGATAGGACGCTAAAAAAAAGTGCTCCTGTCGCAACCAAAGCACTATATAGTGGAGCGTAGTCTTTATATTCTATAACCAATTGTAAAAATTCTTTAATCGTCATCTTTCTCCTTTCCGATTCCAGAATTTAAAAAGTTAATTTCCATTTAACATTCGATTAAAATACACTTAAAAATTAATAAGCTCAGACTTTCTCAAATCCTTAGTAGCTTCTGCATATATCTTCATCGTTGTTTCTGCATGCGCATATTCAAAAATCTCCTGCACAGCCTTGGTGTTTACTCCAACTTCACACATTCCAGTTGTAAAAGTATTTCTCAAAGAATGATTGCTAAAATTTGTAAGATTGGCTACATTGTCTCGGTGAACTTTATCAAGTACCTCTAAATTACAGTCTCTAATAATTCTTCTAAGAGCTTTATTAAGTGTTCCTTGATGCTGAACATTACCGAATGGATTTACAAATATAAAATTTCGATAACCATCGACAACAGCCACGCTTTTGAACTTTCATCTTTGGAAAAATATTTGAAAGCCTTATAAACTAAATCTCTCTAGCAATTTTTCCAATTGCTTACAGCGCATAGTAAAACCCTAGTATTTCATCCTTTAATCAACTCTACTTTTTGACAGGCAGTGTATCAACAATGATTTCTTCCGATACATCAATATCATCGAGATTATATTTCCATGGAACACAATCGGCTCTTCGTTTATTTCTGCAAAATATCTATAGATACGATTAGTAAGTTCCTCCTTAAATTTAACACGGATACCTCTGAGCATCTGACGAGTCGTCTTGCTAAAGAAACCTTCAACCATATTGAGCCATGATCCATGTTTGGGAGTGAATACAAATTCGAATCTTTCCGGTACAGTTGTCAGGTATATTCTGGTCGCCTCTGATGTATGAACTTTAAGATTGTCGAGTACGATGCGAATCTTGTCTTCCTTTTGGTACTTATCATCTAACAGCTTCAAAAATTCAACATATTCCGTGCTACTGTTCTTGTCTCTCACAAGTGGCATCAAAAAATGCATTTTCAATGCCGCCTTCTTTAAACTTTTTTAGGCAAAGCATGACGCTACAGCGGTTGAGCCCCACTTTATCAGCAATCGCATCTATTGATACGGAATCCGCACGTAATAATAGAATTTGCGCCCTTGTAACTGTTTGAGCCTGAATTGTTCTGGCACGAGTTTGAAGTTCCAGATATTCTCTTTCTTCATTGCTAATTTCGATTGATGATGCTCTTATGCCCATGTAAATGTCCTCCAAAATCTTTATAATGACATTGTAGCACAGATTTTAAATATAGCCGAGTTATTAAAAAGATATTATACTAGGAATAATTGACTGCCAACGGACACTTATGTCCTTTTTCTCATTATATTGAATTTTTAGTTAGCCGGCTTTTTATTGGTGAGATTTCTTATATTCTACATACTTGCCAATCATTTTCCTAATTACCTGACAGCATGGACATCCAAGCCAGAATATTCACTTGCAGTGTTTTTTCATTCTTTCATCTACGGTCATAATGGGTATAATTTCTAAATGCACCTCACATCTCGCTTACTAAAAAACACAAACATATCCGCTATCCCAACATGTCACAAATGTTTTCTTATATTTATCAAATATAATAACGGTATTACCATAATTAAACTGTAGTAATTTTCTAACCATATTTCAATAATCATCGCAATTATAATGCATATTATACCTATTGTAATAATTTTTCTTCTCATTTATGTTCCACCCTCTCTAAGATTAGCGCCCCACTGATAATCAACTCCACGGGGCGCTATTTTGATTATTACAAATCTACAAATACAATTAGTTTCCTGCTAATTGCTCGTCGATTTCAATAATCTTTTCCATACACTGATTGATATAATCTCTGAAATTACCAACAGCTTCTGGTACAGTGGTAGTGAGAAGAGTCTGATACTCTTCCTCATAGGTAGAGCGTGCATTATCGTAAGCTGCTCCTTCCCAATAATTAGGAAGTTCGTCCATTGAAGAATTAATTTCTGTTGCTGCAGATGTTAACTGCTCGATAGCAGAATTAATCTTCTTTACACACTCCTCAATTCCACCTCTTTCAACTCTTGTTGACTCACTTTGTCATTTATCATTTCAGTATCCATAAAAACATCCTCCTAGTTAATCTTTGATTTTAATACCTCGTACAATGAAGGTGTAAAATAATCATTTATCTTTATATTACTATCCACCATCTCAGTTATATTTATTTTGTGAACATCAGTAGATGTATTAACGATTTTCTCAACCATCATTCCATCAATGCTTATTTCGAATAACTTATCGTCATAGCCCAAATTGTTTATTCTGTTCAAGTCAATCACAACAATATTTCTTTTATCTGCAGGTGTTTGATATTTTATTCTAAATATGTAAAATAATTTATCATCAACAATTTCTATCATCTCATCAATACGACCACCTATAAACGTGTGTTCAAGTCGTATTCTAAGTACATAGATAAATAATACAGCAGCCAAACCCATCGCCACAATACAAGATGTAAACGAAGCGACTAAAAAATAGCTAAGTTCTCCAGTCCTCATATTTGTTGAAACAAATTTACCTGTTACTATACAATAAATTGGAAATAATATCGCATAAGCAATAACCAATGCAAAAGAAATCTTCTCAAAGAGCCACAAATAATAAATGCCTCTTCTATGTTTACGATTCTCTATTTGAATTTTCTTTTTTAATCCACTGTCAACCAAAATATTCATATTAACCTCCAATCAAACCAACAACGTCTTCAATTGTCTTTACAGTTTTTGTTCCATACTTATCAAAAATTGAAAAGACTTTCGAATTTTTTCCAATTCCAGTAACATTTTTCAGAGCTTTTATTGAACCACCAAGGCTCTTATCTGACTCTGTATAAAAATCATATAATCCATCAACATTCTTCAAGAAATTCATTGTGTTATCTGTCGTTTTCGTAACATTAAAGAACTTCACCAGCTTTTCAGGAATACTATAGGTCTCCCTACTAAAATTGAATGTAAGTTTTATTTTAAAAGAACCATCCTTGAATTCGCCTGTAGTCGCAGTTCTTCCCATATCATGCAATATATTTCTTTTTATGTTTGACCATGTAAAGCTATAACCTTTATACCATTTATCTTTATTGTATCTAAAATTAATGTTATCGTTTCTGGTTGTTACCCTATAGTCTAAATCCCTAGTTAATCTTTGATTTTAATATCTCGTACAACGAAGGTGTAAAATAATCATTTATCTTTATATTACTATCCACCATCTCAGTTATAT
>ERZ1026882.109-NODE-109-length-68524-cov-12.398735_pt1 | contig 68524 bp, 83 predicted proteins | sample MGYA00380171_ERZ1026882 | MGnify/ENA primary metagenome ERZ1026882 (study PRJEB33269, sample SAMEA4719807) | human gut metagenome | biome: human-associated habitat; feature: organic feature; material: feces | place: Cameroon | collected 2013-10 ...
CTTTATAGAGAGGACACAAAAATGTACCAAGTTATTTTTTAATCATTACTTAAAGGGAAAAATAAAACTAAAAAAAAATAAGAAAGAATAAATGAAATTAACAAGATTTTTGAAAAGAGTGGGTATCGTAGCGATACCTATTATTGCAGTGATTATTGTAACACTGTGTTTTGATGGCATAATCACGTTATCTTTTAATGCGGCTCGTCCTGATAAGTTATCACAAGTTCTGTTCTCTACCAATAAGATGGCTATTAGCCTGTCTTTTGTGAGCATAGCCATTGCCTTCTGGGTATTCTTTAGCCTGATGAATTGGGCAAAGGCGAAAATTCATCGTATGGAGTTGAAGGAAGCGCTCGAAGCTGATGGGCAGGAAGGCGATGAGAATGATGAAACCGAAAATGATAACGATCATGGCGATAGTAATAAAAGAATGCCTAATGATAATGATTTTGTGTCGAAATTCCGCGTTGATTATCAGCGACAATCGTGGTATCATGTTAATAGGGTTATTATTTCCATGGTTCTTTTTCGCTTTATCTATGGCTCTTGCCAACTGGATATGCCTAAGCCTCACGAAAAGGAAACCGAACCATTTTGGCAAGACTGCGATGCGTTCCTCTATGCGCTTTACGTAGATACCTGCGCAAGAAAACACTCTCTTGCAAAAACTATGTTGGCTGCAGCCGAGAGCGTTTGCCAGTATAGAAACTGCAAAACTATAGGTTTGCGTTGGGATGACCGAGAAAGTGAACCTTGGGTGTTAGACTGGTACAAGCGTATGGGCTATAAGGAAATCAGAGTAGAGTCTGATGGCCATGCTCATTTCCTTGTTAAGGACTTAACTAAGGATGTTGATAAGGAACCATCATCTGATAGTGACAAAAAGGATGATGCAACCGAAGAATAATCATATTCACACCATCGTCTTAGGTTCTCTTGATACCCCTCCCTTTGACAAGCGCTTCGAGTCTTGTCGAAGGGTATTCAGTCCGCAAGGCATTGCCCCTGCCTGTCATACCTGTGGGGGGGTGGAATAGAGCCTAAGATATTGGTGGAGTTTTAGACAAGATAAATCTCAAAAGGAAGGTAATTATGGCAAATAAAATAAAGATAAGCGGTTCCGAGTCTATTGAGTATGGACCGCACGATATTCAGTTTGGCGATTATGTATATACTCCCGTATCTCTGGATGACCCGCAGCAAGGAAATCAGTTAGCATGTATTGATTTTCAGGACGACGAGTTTGTTCACTGCTATTTCCCGCAGACGGGTCGCACGGTTAGTAGAGAATATGAAGATCTCTGCCTTGTTCCGATAACGGAAGAATGGTTTAAAGAAAATCCGCAGGTATTTACACTTAGTAAGGATTTAAAGAAAACGAAAGGAGATCTCTCCTTTTCTTATCAGTATAAGTTTTCTGCCAAGCGTTTCAACCGCACATATCACATCGCAGTTTATGAACTGCGTTACGAGGATGAGAAAGTATATCAGCGTTTATGCAGGGAAGGATTAAACTGGTTCACTTGTCTCAACGAATCTCAAGGTAAGGCTACGATTGCAAAAATAGTAGCCAAAACTCAGCATTTGAGTAAGGAAAACGGTCTTGTAATCTTTGGGGTAGAAGCCATGTCGATAATAAGCATTCACGACCTGCAGCATTTCCTTCGTCTTTGCGGTTGCGAGGAACTCAAGATTCCTCAGTCTTTACTCGAAGATTAAAAATATATGAATATGGAAAATCTAAAGTCTAATGAAGATGAAGATATAGAAAAGATCTGTATCGCCTTTGGTGTGAGTAAGGTAGAATTGAAATTCAAACTCGAACAGCTAGAGGCATACACTTCTTTAAAGTATAGTCCAGAACGAATAGCTTCTAAAATCTGTCTGGCTATGGGCGTAAAGCCTACTAAGGATAGAGTAGAGCCTAAAGTATGATTAAAGCAAAAATAATAAGATTATGGCATGTAATTGTATTAGTAAAGTAGAACAACTGATCAAGGAAAAGACCAACGAGAGCGGTTGCCTTGATACGGGCATCGGAGTGCCATCAGGCATAGCGATGGTGAACATCTACGGAATGTTCCATAAGCAGAAAAAAGATGGCTCCTTCTGCGAGAAATGGGAAAAGGTAAACATCTTTCCCGAGTATTGCCCTTTCTGCGGCAAGAAATACGTTGAGGATCAGAAAGAAGAGACTCAACAGAAAAGAAAGGAGGAATAGTATATGACAACAGAAGCAGATGAAACTCCTGTAAAGGGAGCATTGATTTACCAACCACAGGGTGCGGCTGGCGAATATGCCAAGTGGGCAATCAATCTCTATCATGGTTGCTCTAACGGTTGTACTTACTGCTATAATCGTAGAGGGGTGTTGAGTCACGTCTTTGGCGATAAGCCGGAGTTGGCAGCTTCTATCGTTAAGGCGCGTGATAAGTTGCTCAATGAATATCTGAAGAAAAATAATATGACTGCACATGATGCTATTCCGCAAAAAGTTATTCGAGATACGACTGATGTTGCTGCCTTAGAGATTGTAGCTAAAGATATAATGAGAATTGGGGAAGACGTAATTCGTGAAGACGGAGGAATTTTCTTTTCGTTTACTTGCGACCCGTTTGATCCTGATATAGATGTGGATATGTTGCGAATGATAGTTTTCGTGTTGTTAGATCGTCAAATTCCAGTTACAATACTTACCAAAAATGTAGATTGGTTAGAAAACGATAAGTGGAAGGATTTTCTTGAACCTGATACCGATTGTCCGGATAATCTCCTTCGTGACCTCACCATTGGTTTCACCATTACCGGTAAAGATAAGCTGGAACCTAATGCTCCTTCTACCGAGAAGCGCATCGAAGCCCTGCGTAAACTGCACGATGAGTATAAGATTAAGACCTTTGTATCTCTAGAGCCGATAACAAGTATTCATACTGCATCGGAAGTAATCAAGAAAACATACGAGATTGCGGACGGGATACGTATCGGTGCTCAATCTCCTATCAAGAAAGATAGATATGATCCCTACGAGTTTTTCGGTTTCATTGTTGCGATAAGAAACCTGGTGCGTGACCTCGATTGTCGTTTCATGATAAAGGACAGTATGTATAAGCAGGCAGAAACTTTTTTAGGTGCTTATCGTTATATGTATATCGAAGTTCTCGATGAGATAAGAAAGATTTATGAATCAAAACAAAAAGAATAAGATTATGAAAAGTAAATTGAAGTATTATGCCCAGGTTATCGGTGTTAACCTGTTGGCGGCATTGGTGCCCCTCCTTGCCGTTGTCCTTATTTATGGTATCGGCAAGCTGAAGAATATCTATACCCATCCTTGCGTTCTATCGCAGGAGATATATAATTGCTGCATGGAGGCAGTTACCGTGGCATTGGCAAGCTTTACCGTAGGTCTTTTACTCCTCGCCTGGGCAGATAATTGGCGAAAAGCAAAGCTCAGTGCTCTAAAAGTCAAAAGAGAGTTTGAGGAATTAGGGATACATGTTGTGATGAAAGTAGAGCCTATCGAGGAGAGAACGGAGCAGGAGAATACCCCTGTACCTGATGGCTCTAAGTTTGAAGATATTTCCGAATTGACAGCTAAAGAGATTTGGCAGCTCTACCGAGGCAGAAAGGTTTATGTAGAAGACCCAAATGATGGTAATTCTGTTATGCCGATAGGTACGCTCGTTGGATATGATAGTGATAGTGCCACCCTTTTTGTTGGTTTCGCTGATGACTATCATTGTGATTACGATTCGATCCTGGATAACATGGATTTTACGAAAGACTGGGTAATAATGAGAGGTTTTAAGAGTTACGGCGAATTTGAATTAAGCGATGTTTATATTATAAAACAATAATGCTTATGACAACAGCAGACGAAGCAAGAAACAGAACGATCAATGCTATCAAGGAGAAGCATCAAGAACAAATCGAGATGTTAGATGTAATGATTGACGGTGCTTGCGATAATTTAGAGCATACGATTGATGTGACGTTTGAGGATGGTAGCGATATTAAGCCTTTATGTGTTTATCCCGATAAATTGGGCTATAATGCGTATCAGAAATCTGATAAGGTTTTACATATATCTTGAAAAAGTATCGTTAGAAGTAATATGGATATTAAGAGTTTATACGAAAAGTCACGTCTGAATCTTATTCCACCTCCACCTGCATCATTAAGTAAGCTCACGGAGGAGGAAAGAAAGGAGATTGCAGACTATATATTTGCCAAAGCAGAGCAAGTATATGATCTCACTATAAAGGAAGCAGAAAAGGAAGTCGAGAAGAAAAATAATGCTCGTCTTTCTTCTAAAATGGTGTTAGACATTATCCAGTACGTGTTGATGTTTATCATTTTCGTTGTGCTCATTTATCTGACACACAGATATGTTCCTCATCAATTTCTGCGTAATCTTTATTAAATAAAAAACTATAAGATAATGGAAAGACATTTTGTATTCGATGTAGATAGTTTGCTGGAAGTTCTGCAAGCTATCAATGAAGGAAGGGCTGTAGAATATCGCCCATTAGAAGAACCTAATTGGCGAGACTTTGACCCAATGTTAAATGATATTGATACTGAGAATTGCAAGTATCGCGTTAAGCCTTGCGGATATGGTGAACATATAGGCAATACAATCATACCTCCTGAGCTTTTACAGGAAAATGTGATTTATTACGTGGAAAGTAGAGGTCGTCGAGCAATAAAACAGAGCATCTTCTGTGTAAAGTCTAATTATTGGCAAGAAGACGATGTGATTTGGCTTCATTTTTATTGGAGCTTAGAGGGTGACGCAGAAGTGCTCAGGGTTAACGATATAGATGAAAGGGGTTTTCGTAGTGTGAAGACCGATACTTTTGGCAATTTAATTTATTCTTATATATCTCTTATGGACCCCGATAAATTTCACATATACCTTGCTTCTATGGGGATGGTTAAAAAGATGGAGGCGAAACTTCGAGAGGTGGGTTATGAGTTGAAGGACGGACAAATGAAAAGGATCGATGGGGATAAAGCGTAAACAAACCCTTTGATTAAGTCAAAACAATTAAATTTAGAAGATAATGGAAAATAACTTTTTACTTTATTTCTTTGCCTTAGCATTCATTATTGCGTGGGGTGGAGTTGTCATTTGCTCGGCGCGTAGTGTTGTTCGGAGCATGGAGAAGGACAAAGAGAAACAACTTTCTCACATCAACGAGGCTGCTTTAGTTGAGTATGATAAGAAGTCAGCGTACCTTGCTGTTTATAATCTCAAGAAAAACGATATATCCTTCATTCCGAAGGACCACGTTTCTCTAATCCGTATCAATGCAGATGCAGGTTTAACGGAGATTTCTGCTGATGGTAAAGCATACATGACGTATGATGGAAGCGTGTTCTTCTATGTGTCTCAAGCGCAAGTAGCTGAATACTTTAATGAGTATCGTCACACGCCAGCTGGATTGAAATCCTGGCTTGCCCTTGAAGTAGGTATAGGTTATTTTGCCTGCCTGCCCGAGAATAATGAGTTTCGCCTAATGGCTGAACGAGAGATTATCGCTGGTTTCAAGAAATCTAAAGAATAAATTTTGTAGCAATATGGAAAAGAAAATATTGACCCTCCATCTTACTGATGAGTGGTATCAGAAGATACTCGGCGGTGAAAAAACTGAGGAATATCGGGAATGCTCCGTTTACTGGGTAATGCGTCTGATAGCAAAAGACGCGCCTAATAGGGTAAAGTTGATTCACGACATCAATATTGCTCGTGATACGGGAGCATTCATGTATGGCTACGTCTGTCAAGGCGATAGTCATGCCTCTGATAGTCCAGAGGATAGAGCATATCGTCAGAAGGTATTGCAGCCCTTCACTCATGCCCATCTTGTCCTTGGTTATCCAAAAGATAACCAGCCGTATATTGAGAAGGAAATCGACGAAATTACGGTAGGTAAGCCCAAGAAGGGTATGTGCCCTGATGCGTGGCTAAAAAAGAATATGTTTGTAATCAGATTTAAATAAAATCGTATGGAAAAGGAAGAAAAGAAATGTTGCGGCAACTGTTTCTGGTTCGACAACGAGGATGCTTACGGCCAAGGCTGGTGCATCGACAATCAAGAAGAAACATCCTGCGATTTAGTTTGCGATAATCATAATTTCAGATAGCGTATGACACTTGTGCAATGTTTAGATTTACAGCTCGTACTCCTATCGATATTCGTAATATCCCTTATCGTATTGATGGAGCAGGTAGCTGAGTATTTTTACTTTAAAAAATATAAGCGTATGAAAATAAAGAGAGTATCACGGCGTATTCCTAGGTTTTTCAATGACGAGCGGCTTCCGTCTTTTACAGATGAAATCAAGTATTTCATTATGTATAAAAAACATTGGTGGCAGAAATACAGATACCTGCAGGATCGATTCATCCGACCAATGCAGTTTGATAGCGTAGATGCCGCTGAAGAGTATCTTGAAAAGGAAGGTATAGATTATGAAGGTTGAACATATTAGATTTAAAGCAAAAGTTATTGAGGAAAACGATTTTATTGCTTCGAAAGGCAGTTGGGTTATTGGTGATTTCTCTCGTAGGGAGAATAAACGATATTTCATTTCTCATCCACTGGCGGTGAATGAAGACAGTGAGCCGATTATTTATACAGTTACAGAGGTTGATCCTGAAACCGTCTGTATGTTTACTGGTTTCTGCGACAAGTATGTCAACTTGATTTGGGAAGGCGATATTCTAGAGCATACCCAGAGCCACGCCCGATTTACGGTAATGTTCGATCGCGGTGCATTCTTCATCCGTAGAAATGGCACAGAGAATGCAGATATATATCTGTTCGAGCTTTTAGAAAAAGATAATTGCCTCCAGCTCTTTAAGGTTGTCGGCAATAAGTTTGATACAGACGATAGTCTGGAAAGCGTTTATAAACCAAAGAAGCAATAGCCGTATGTTGCCAGAATATATTAATCCTTATTACTTGCATCCGAAAGGATCGAGAATGGCAGACAAGTCATTCGTACTTGTTCCTACCACAAAAGACTATGGGCAGTACCTTCAGAATAAACGTAAAAAAAAAAGAAGTAGAGTATGAAGATAAAAATAGAGCAGATAAAGGAGAAAATAGCAGCCTTTATTTTCGACCTTATCATGGAGTATGGGAGTAAGTCTAAGTTTTTCCGTAAGTACACCAACCATCGCTTCCGTAAGCAGTATGAACGGGTGGTAGGTAATTCTTATCCACAGATGTGCAGACGTAATTTCGATTTGGAAAAAGCGAATGGTAGGCTGCATGAGAAGATTAGCACTCTGAATAACAGACTTCATTTTATCTATAATAAGGTGAAAGTTGTAGCTACGGAGTACCCTAAGAATATTCCGTGTCCTCACGGAGAAATGGATGAAGAGAACCACAGCCCTGTCAGAACAGATTCTACCGATTGCTGGTGCTGTCCAGGGTTCGTGTGCAGAGTACCCGAAAAAGGTACCATCATCTGTTGGAATAAGGACTTTAAGCAGAGTGAGGATTTAGGAAATAAAGAAAAATAGCGTATGGAAGCAAATGATTATGTAAGCACCATCAAGAATATGCTAAAGTTTAGCAATATGGTGGAATGCGTTTATCCCGACTAATACAAATTTGTTTGTCGGTTGCATAATATTCCAGAACGTGAAGCGATGGATATGTACGGCAATCTGCGTAAGCTAGCTTCGGGACAGTATTGGAGTATAAATAATTAACGTTTCGAAAGAAGAACTTCACTTTTGTAGTGAAGTACTAGCATAAAGTAAGTAATTATTAACTAATTAAAAAAGTAAAAATGGAAAGTAATATTGGAAAGAAAGTAATCATCCGTGGAAGCAGAAGCGGAGTTGAGTTTGGAACATTGGTCGCCAAGAACGGCAGTGAGGTGACACTAGAGAATGCTCGCCGTATCTGGTATTGGAGTGGTGCTGCATCTTTGTCTCAGTTGGCAAAGGATGGCACTTCAAATCCAACAGGCTGTAAGTTCACTGTAACAGTAGATAGCATTACTATCTTGGACGCTATTGAGATTATTCCTTGCACCGACAAGGCTATTAAATCAATCGAGGAGGTCTATACATGGAAGCGTTAGAGAATAAAATTAAAAAGTTCTTAGCTATTGATATTGGCTTTGGCGCTGGCTTTGGCTTTGGCTCTGGCTCTGGCTTTGGCGATGGCGATGGCGATGGCTCTGGCTATGGCTCTGGCGATGGCTATGGCTATGGCTATGACTATTGCTATGGTGATGGCTATGGCTATGGCGATGGCGATTGCGATGGCTATGGCTATGGCTCTGGCGATGGCTCTGGCTATGACGATGGCTATGGCTATGGCTCTAGCTATGGCGATGACATTAAAGTGTTTAATGGTGATAAGGTATATATTGTAGATGATATACAGACTATCTTTATATCTATTCGTGGAAACGTAGCAAAAGGCTATATCCTGCAATCAGACTTGCAATTAAAGCCTTGTTTCATCGTCAAGGAGAACAACCAGTATGCTCATGGTGATACTCTTCGAGACGCTTTTACTTCCTTACAGGAGAAACTATACGATGATAGTACAGAAGAAGAGAGAATAGAAGCATTCAAGAAGAAGTTCCCTGAATATGATGTTAAGTATGACAACGGAGACTTGTTCACTTATCATCACGTTCTGACTGGTTCTTGTCGAATGGGCAGAGAATCCTTCGTGTCAGATAGAGGATTGTCTCTTGATGGCAAGACTTCTATCCGTGAGTTCGTAGAATTAACAAAGAATGCCTATGGTGGCGATATTATCAAGAAGCTGCCAGGGGCGTATGGTATTGAGTAATTAACCATCCTCTCCTTGGTGACAGCAGGGAGAGGAATAATAAAGAAGAATATGAATGTAGATAAAGCAAAGAGAAACATCAGAAAAGTATATAATGATATTCAGACAGAATCTGCTTATGGTAGCACGGTTAGTGTTAGCAAGATGAATGAATGGGCAGAAATACTTGATGATGCCATTGCATTCTTAGGAGACTGACTTATGAATAAAATGTATCAGATAGACCAAGACCTCAAAGACAAGCTAGTCAAGTACTTCGCCACCATTGAGTATATGACTGATGAGCTGACTACTGGTAATGTGGCTCACAAGAAAGCAGCCATCAAGGGGTTTGCTGGTAGAGCAAAAGAATTTTTAATTAAACATACATAACTATGGATAAGAAATCGAAGAGACGCATTAAACGTGGAGTTAATTTCAATGATGAGATGGGTAAAGGAAAGTATGGATGGTCAGAAGCTGCTTCTGAAAGATATAACTTTCCAAACCCTTTTAAAAAGCTAAGAAAGTACACAAATGAAAAAGAAGAAAGTTAAAGAGCTGATACAGGAAGTTATACGCAATAATGTTGATAGCTTGGAGTTTGGCAATGACAAGCACAATGACGACAGAAAGGAAGGTGAGAAATGATAAAGCAAGTTTATTTAGTCACATATAATGAACGCTTTTGGTATGCTGATACACTTGAAAAAGCAAAAGCATTGGAAAGTCAATTTATGGCATCTTTTAGCTCTCCTTGTGAGGCAAGAACTTGCAGTAGAAAGGAAGGTGAGAAATGAATACACTATACAAAAAAGCCGTTGAATTGCTAGTTAGTGACATTCAAGACAAGGTTCTCAAAGAGAAGATTGGTGCTCTTGGCAAAAAGACAGAAATGGAAATCAACGAGCCTCCAAAAAACATCATCTTCTATCCAAACGAACACTTCAATGATGGTTTAATCGAGACTTCTATCCCTCTCACTAGAAGAGAAAGAAGAAAGTTAGAACGTAAAAAGAAGAAATAGTATGAAAATACCAAGTAAGATTTACATCCGTAAGGTTCATTTGGAGAGCCTTGCAGAGAATGATTCCCTATTAGGTGCTAACTTACCTGTTGGGAAGAAACCTTTCCCGATGGAAGAAGATAATTGCGTTGAGTACATCAACCTATCAGACATTTGGAATGATATTAACAAGTCAACTCCTATAGCCAATGGAGAGGCTTTTAAATATCCTATAATTGTATATGCAAAGTTGCAAGGAGCTTTAAAAGTTGGCATAGTCATTACACCAAAGGAACTTGCCAATATTGCAAAGTTGGCAACCACGAAGTTTGACAAGATTCTATGGGCTTATGTGAGGGACTTGATTCCTGGAGCGAATTTATAATCGCTAAACTTTAGTAAATTATGATTACAGAACAAGATTATATCAATAAGATAAGTTTAGCCCATCGCAAGAAATTTGCTCAATTTTTTACACCTGAGCAAATAGCTACCTTTATGGCAAGTTGGGTATTAAATGGGAAAAAGGATACATTAAATATTCTTGATCCTGCTATTGGGTTAGGAATATTTACGAGAACTATGCTCAAAATCAATCCATCCATTAACGTTACAGGGTACGACATAGACGAGACCATTTTCAACTATGCGCAATCTAATTTTAATCAGAACGGAAGGAACATCTTCCTCCGTAATGAAAATTACCTAACAGCTTCATGGACTGACAAATACGATGGCATTATATGCAATCCACCTTACTTGAAATTCCATGATTATGAAAATGCAAGATTTGTGCCGCTAACCAATGATAAGCTAGGAACTCATCTTACTGGTTTTACCAATATTTATTCACTCTTTCTGCTGAAATCTATATCTCAGTTGAAGGAAGGAGGAAGACTAGCATATATTATCCCATCTGAGTTTCTAAACTCCGACTACGGCGTAGAAGTAAAACGTGTATTGATAAAAAGTGGAACCCTTAGACATATCATCATTGTAGATTTCACTCAATGTGCATTTGACGATGCACTTACCACAGCCTGCATCATCTTTTGCGAAAAGACCACGACTTCAAAAGAAGTTTGCTTTTCACAAATAGACAATCTATCGGAACTGGATTCTTCGCTCAAAGATTATGCTTACATCAACAGCCAAGAACTTGACCCAGAAATTAAGTGGAGACAATATTATGAGCGTAGCAGTTCGAGAAAGTATTCTAATTTGGTGAATTTTTCTACTTTTGCCAAAGTTTCACGCGGAATCGCAACAGGCGCAAACAATTATTTTACATTCACAGGTTCCAAAAAGGATGAGTATGCTATCCCTGACAAGAATTTTCGGCTTTGTATTTGCCATTCCGTCGATGTAAAAAACTTAATCTTTACTACCGAAGACTTTGAAAAACTTTCTTCGTTAGATAAAAATGTTTATTTATTTGATGGTTGTGCAGATGATACAAACTGTCAAGTAAAAAATTACATACAGTTGGGAGTAGAGAATGGTATCAACAAGAGGCATTTGACAGCCAATCGTTCTCCATGGTATGCCTTGGAGAATCGAAAGCCTTCACCTATTTGGGTCTCAGTCTTCAACAGAAAAGGACTACGTTTCGTCAGGAACATGGCAAACGCTTACAATCTTACAACATTTCATTGTGTATATAATATCAGCAACGAGGTAAATACAGATGTCCTGTTTGCATATCTTGTCACTGATATGGCTAAAGAGATTTTCTTAGAAAACTCTCGCCAATATGGCAATGGATTGGTAAAATTCGAGCCTAATGATCTCAACAAAGGGCAAGTGGTAGATTTGAGATGCCTTTCGGAAGATGAAATCCAGTTTGTACTAGACGCATACCACCATTTACTTCATAATGAAAACATCGGCAATCAAACTATATCTTTGTTAGATTCTTTCTTTAGAGAGAAATACAGCACAGGCATCATCAATATGAATCATTATATTGATTCGCTTAAAGATATAGCTTTCTTACCACAATCCCAAAAAGAATCATGTAATAAAAACTAGAAGGGTAAAGCAACCGACCGACAACTGAACACCTTTTACACCATGTGCCGGTGCTCATTTCTTTGTCCTCACCAATAAAAAATGATTCGTTACCTTTGCAGACAAGAAATAACAAGAATAGTCTTGTAGTGTTTTTTCAATATCTACTTAATGTTTTTATTTATAGTAGTTTTTATTTTATAGTTTAAACAGAATTTAAGGAACTCCTTCGTTGTGAAACGCGGGAATCTTTGTTTTTCTTCATAAGTTCTCATGTATAGAAATATACCGATTGATAATACCAATATTCATTTATTCATTATTTTAAGGAAGAGGGGCGGTTGTCGCGATGACACCCGCCCCTCGTTTTTTACTTTTTTACCTTTATTACACGTTCCTTCCGTTCGGCAATACGAACCAGCAGATATTGCTTCGCCAGAACTTGCAGCCAAGATATAAGGAGTCGAAGGCATCAGTGAAGTCGGTACGCTGCTGCAACGGCAGATTTTCTTCCGTTTCCGGCTTCTTCTCCTGACTCTTATCCTTGCGGAATCCCTGATAGCCGATGCTTACTTCACATAGCTGCATGGCAATAATCAGGTCGGGATTGTTGGGCTGATTGATACGGATGGCAGGATATTCTATGCCGGCAAGACCATTATTGATGATACGATGCTTCACCTCATGCTTCTCGGGCACACCCATATCTATCGCCGTCACATCCCAGCCATTGCGCTTCAGTTCCTTAATCACCGCCTGATAGAATCGCTCATCAGTCAGCGCATACGATGCGCCTTGCTTTGCAGTGGCATCATAGAAGTAAACCACATCACGTTTCACGGCTCTCTTCGGAGCATAATAATGTGAGAAATCATCTACCAACTCTCTCAGCTTGCGCTCGTTCTTCACGTAGAAGCTCTTGATAACGTTCACTGCCTCCACTCCGTCACGCTGATATACCTGACCTACCACCAGGGTATTGATGTTGGCATTATAGTCAAATGCGAGATAGAGTGGAAGGTCGTTCATGCAGTCAGCATCCATACGGCAGTCGTTTCTTTCGGATAGCTCTTTAAAATCCGGCTGATAGCTTTCTGAAGTAATCTTCTTGCCACCGATAATGCCCGTAGCCTTTTCTGTGCGGAAATTAGCCTGAGATAGCGGGTCAATCTCATCGGGGATATAACCATGCACATGATCTATATCCAGGTTAGAATAGAAGCCATCGTTCGATTTCTTAATTTTTACGTTCAATATCGAGACCATGAACGTATAGGGTGGAAGATCACGCTTCATCTGTCGGATATACTCCTCACCCAGAACGTCCACATTCTCAAGGGTAGATGCTCTTCTTACCACGAAAGCGGAGCGCCTTAACTCTCTCAGATACCCGTCCTGAAACTTTTTGGAACGCAGGAACATCTGCATCTCAAAATCTTCCTCCGGCGTAATCAGATATTCGTAATCATAGATGAGTTCGGCATCCTCGGCAGTAACTAACTTGTAGTTCACTGCCATATCCACCATGTTTTTGGTGATTTTCTTACCATGGTTTGGCAGAATGCGGAACATGCCTTCATGCTTCAGCATTTTCAATGCCACGGCACGAATCATCGCCTTTACTTCTGCTGGTACCACATGAGGTGTGTGCCCGGTCTTGCGGGCATTATAGAGTAGGTCGTTATACCTGATTACCTTGTCGGCATAGTCTTCAAGCTCGCTCTGCACCCATCGGTAAGTCTTGCCCTTAAACTTACCCGTCTCTATTTCCAAGTCTAACTTTTCATCCTCACGCTCCAGCCATGAGCCTTTTGCCGTGAGCGAGGCATCACTCACGAAACGGGTAGAGCGGTAGAGAGGGTTGTAGTCAGAAAAGTTGATGTCGCCCAAAGGGTGTGTCTGACCTGACAATGCCGGCATCAACTCCTCATCCACTTTCTTTTTCGGGAAGAACCTGCACTCATCCCCCACACATGCACTGAAGGTATAAGAGTTTGCCGAAGCGGTCTGCGACAGAGAAATCAATGCCCATTGGGCACCATTGGCAAACCAGATGATATTTTCGTAGCTTTTCGGTTTGAAGATAGAAGGGCGCACATGCTTTGGTGGTCGCCCCCAACCCATGTGAATGCCTATTTGAAAACCGAACATTCGCTCCATGGCAGCCATGGTACCTGGTATGGTTTTCGAGAAACCCTGTTGTCGTGATACGGCTACCCAGGCTCCCAGCATACCTGGCATGGAATTGCTGGTCATCCATACATAGGGTGCTACAAGACCATCGGTCTTTCCTGTGCGTCGAGCTGCAATATCTCTCTCGTCTCGCGCACCCATATATAGCGATTGTTGCTGAAATCGTGTTAAGTAAATCTGATGTGGTTGCTGCATAATAGTAAAATTGTTATCCTGAATGTATGTTGAAGTATGGTTAGAAGAGCGAAAGCTGAATAGTTCTATTGCCTCGCTCTTTCTGATGTTTCGGAACGTAGATGCGTTCTGTTACGAGATTATTAGTCGTAGATGATAGAGTAGAGCGATGAGAGAACTCTTCGATGCAGTCAAAGCGGTCTTCGGACATCTGATAGGAAGATATGAAAACGGGTTGTGTCTGATGCTCGCACCACTCGTAGAATCGTTCATAGTCGAAACCTCCGGAATCTTTTTCGAGGTAGCCTTTCGTTCCTTCGTAGGGAATATCGCAATAGATTACGCTATCATCGGGTATTGCAACTTGTTGATAATCAAGCACACTTGACGTAATGTTTTTTAATTGCCCCCCCCGAATTTTTTGGCAGGGATAGTTGTCGCTCTCGGTATTGCATTCTGTGCAATGCAGTTGCGTCTTTCTCCTGATTCGAGTTCGCTTGGGCGTTTGTATTTTTTTTTTGAAAGATGGCTCTTGTGTTCCATTTTTCGGCATTCTCCAGTCTGATTAATTCTTCCGTAGGCCTCTGTACTCTGCAATCTCGGTAATTCTGTCCCTCCCCTCGTAACGTGTTCAACTTGCAGTTGGTGGCTACTCTCTGCCTCCTCTCAAATGATTGTTGCTCGAAGCGGCCGAACTGACTGAAATATCTCTTTACGGCAGCATATCTGCGCTGAATATCGCTGATAGGCTCAATAAAAGATAAGTCATATCCAAGTTCTTTTCCCAGAGAGTAATCACGAAAGAATATCGCATAATGGATAGCCTTCTTTAAAGGTTCGATTTCCTTAGAATAAAGATAATCTTGCATATTGTTTCCGAACGACCAAACTACTGCCACGTATGGGTCTGTGTCTTTCAGTCTAAAGAAATCCTCACGGCTTATCCATCTCGTCTCGTTCTGATATTTGCCGTTCAGCGCATTAATGAATAGAGTAGGGCACATCCAGTTAATATCATTGATATGAATGTGCTCATACTTATTTCTCAATAACGCTGCGTGGCTCACCGCACAACCGCCGCAGAATAAATCTAACAGATGCGTGCGTTTAGGCAGGAGGCTCACAATCCTCTCTGCCAACTTGTTTTTACTTCCCTTATAGGGTAATCCGTATTTCATATCTTCCTCTATTTGTATATTTTAAAATAGGCTCGGCTGCGCCATTTCGAGCTTAATGCGTTTGCAAGCCTTGTCGTAATATTCTTTGTTCAGCTCAAAGCCGATAAAGTTGCGCTTTTCGCGGATGGCTGCAATGGCAGTAGTACCGCTACCCATGCAGTTATCAAGAACGCACCCCCCCACATTGGTATAAGTACGGATAAGATATTGAATGAGAGCTACAGGCTTTTGGGTGGGGTGCATATCGAGATGTTTTTCTTTCTCGAAATAAAGCACCGAGATGGGATATTTTTCGGTTGTTACTTCTTTTGAATAAGTCTCAATATTATAGCTGCCATAGCAAGTATTACCTTTCACCTTTCCATGTTTGCGGCCTCTTGAATGAGAAGGAAATCCTTGTCGCATTTGAGGATTATATGTAGGCAAAGCCCGATAGAAGACTGCAATATCCTCATGACTTCTCATAGGCATCTTCTTTGCGTTCAGAAACCCCGTAGGTCGGTCTTTCTGCCAAATCAGATTATACCGCCAATTTTTAGGCTCTGCCATCATCAGTTGAGCCGTAAACATTCCTTGACAGAAAAGGATGATGGGAGCGTTAACTTTCGCTATGCGCCAATACTCTTTGAAAAGAGGTTCGATAGGAATAATATTATCCCATTGAGCTTTTTCATTACCTCGGTTCAGAACCTCATAAGGCAAATCGCAGATAATGCAATCCACGCTTGCGTCCGGAATCTTTTTCATTCCTATCAGGCAATCCTCATTATATATCTTATTTAATTCCATCCTCTATAACTCTATTTTTATCAATTAAACCATTTTAGAATAGTTTCTCCTTTATATCCTTTTTCCCAGATAAACCAGGCATAAGCTGCGGCGCTACCAATCGTTGCATCGAAATCGCCATTGGCAGCACATTTCAGTCGTGAACTGCTTACCCATACCCTGCATGGTGGCTGCGTTTGAAATAACCTGCGTCTTCCTTTCCCTTCAAGAAAAGTAAGTTTCAGGAACATAGCAACCTTTCTTCCTTCCGGAATAATCTGCAAAGCCTTTTCCACGAAATCCAAGGCATATCGGTAGGGTGGATTGGTGACAATATCTCCGTTCCATTCTAAGTTGTCGATAGATAGAAAATCGGCTACCTCGCCATAACCTCTATCTATCAAATCACGACTGACTACATCGTAGCCGTGAGCTTTCAACACTTCGCTAATATGCCCTTCGCCACAAGAGGGTTCCAAAATTACCCCCCCGGTAAACTGTTCTATCTTGCATAGCCATTCCGTAGCAGCAGGTTCTGTGGCGTAGTAGTCTTCTTTTTGGCGCTCACCATTTTTGTGGTTGCTTGCACCCAATGTCTTAAATACGGCAGCATTGCCGCCTACCCAGTCTTTTGCCATATTTTGATATAATTTCTAATTTCTCATTTCTCCTTCACCCTCCCCACATGCCATTTCTGGCAAGTCTTGCACTGATACGCTACATACTCTTGCGCCTTCAGTTCCGGTCTTTGGTTCAGAAACTCCCAGGCAGCATCTTCTGTTTCGTATGCCACCTTTGCTTTCCAGGTATGCTGCTTACGGGTGTAATGCTCCGGGTCTGGTGTAAAGGGAGGAACCTTGTTGTAATAATGACGATCACCTTTTCGCTTACTCATCATCGCCTCCTTCCTTTTCGACATCACCTTCCTCTTCCGGAATATTCATTTCGGTTTTCTTCTTCTCAGCACGATCATCCAGTACCTCTTCCATATACTCCATATAATCAGGTACCTTTTCGTTATGCGCCTGCAAACTCTCCTCCTCGGCAATATCCTGCATATCCTTTGCGGTAAGGCCATACTTGCGAGCCATCTTCTTCTTGTACTCGTCAGTGTAGTTCACCCTATCACGCTTCACGATGCTTACATCCTGCGTGATGGCAATGCGGCTCATATCCGGCATTTCCTCGGTAGCATCCTTCTCTTCCAGGAAGTTGCCATAAACGTTAGCCAACGCCTGCATACCCTTATCCACCGCACGGTCGTTGTTCTGCTGCTTGCCTGTGCGGATAAGCCACTCAGCAGAGTTCAGATACATCGCCTTGTGACGAGGGCTTTCATCGGTCATAAAGAAGCGGATGATGTGATTACAGACTGCCACATCATTTGTCAGCTCGGTAATGGTACGAGGTCTGATATTGCCTTCTTCGTCAATATCAATATGCAGCGCCATTACCATTTCTTGTGCTTCCTTCACACCTCTGCCTGCCTGCTCCATAAACAGCGCATAGTCGCGCCTTGCTATGTTGCGGCAGGTAGTCTTGGGGTCTATATCGTTGTTCTGTACCCAGCGTTTATAGAACTCGTAGCAGAGCTGCATCCGATACTTCTGTTCCAGTTTCGGAAACATCGTGTCGATGCTCAGCCCATTTGATAGCCACTTGTCTATTCTTTGCAGGGTATTCTGCGTAAGTTGACTCATTATTTAAAATGTTATATGTTACAATGTTAAATCAATACCAAACTGTCCTTCCAGGAACTTCTTGTAATCGGGCTTACCGAATAGCGGTCCGTTCACCTTATCCCACTCCTTATCACTAGAATAGAACACATCACGTGTGAACCATTCATAAACGCTATCATATCTTTTCAGCGCCGTGCAGTTAGGATGCGTATCTAAGAACTTCTGCCCGGCACGCAGGTAAGCCTTCGCTATGCGGGGATACTTCAGAAACTCGATAAGGCGCTTGCGTCTGGAAGCCAGTGGACAGCACATACAACCGAGTCTTCGTGTAACGTCGATTTGCCCCCCGTATCATAGTAGAGTGGAGCCAGTTTCAAGCCTCTATCAAGAATGAAATCCCTTACGTCTTTATCAGTCCATTCTAAAATAGGGTAAATCTGCTCCACATGGTTTTCTTCTTTCTTGGCACCAAAATATCGGCACATGGTAGGCTCGTTATATTTTTCCTTTCTCTTTCTGCTTTCTGCTTTGCGCACACCGATAACGGCTTTATCGAGCACCTTATACTCTTTCAGAGCCTCACAACAGAAACGGAAGAAGCGAGAAGGATATCCCTTCTTGGCGATAAGCTGAAAGAAATTCTCTTTAGGTCTGATAATTTCCACACCCATCTCCTTCACGTGGGCGATAGTGCCCGGTGGGTCGATGGTGGTGTTCTTGTATATCGCCCGATACTTGATACCGGCTTCCTTAGCGAGTTGAAGAATCACATCACTATCTTTACCGCCCGAATAAGCCAGTTCTATATCTCCATCGTACCTTTTCTGTACGCTTTGCAGGAGACGGATAGACTGCTCTATCTTTTTCTGTAATTGCTCGTTTGTCATTTTGCGCCTTTTTATTTATTTTATCTGCCCACAAAATTACGAAATCGCCCCTAAATGGTTGGGACAAAAGTTTTTTGTCCCCATCGTAGGGCAAAAATATTCTACCTTTGCATAGTATTAAAAAACATAGGATAACATTAAAAAGAAAAAAGAAATGCAAAGTTTAATTCCAACCCTTACCAGGTTTCTTGCAGCCATTATCGGCTTAGTGTGGTGCACACTGGAACCATCTCTTAACTACATTGCCGTATGCTTCTTCGCCCTCGTCTGCGACTGCTACACGGCGTGGCGCTGCAACTGCCGCATCTATTCCCGCTACCGGGAGGCTATCAAGAAAGACCCCCGATGCAAAATCGACGGCAAACTGAAATCCAAGAAAATGGCAAAGATGGTGAAAGATTTCTCCGTTCTCATCCTTGCGATATTCTTAGCCACGATGGTAGATACCGTAGTGCTCGATTTCCAGAACCCTCTTCATCTCGCCAACTACCTTGCCGCCATCTACTGCGGTGTGCAGCTCGTGAGCATCCTCGAAAATGAAAGCACCTGCAATGGTGCGCCATGGGCAAGAGTGATGCAGAAGATTGTGGCCGATAAGACAGAAAGGCACTTCAATGTGAAGTTGAAAGACCTGATGAAGGAGGAGAAAGAAGAAGAGGAAGGCAAGGAAGAAGAGGCAAAAGATAAAGATAAGGCAGATGCAGATAATGCAGCCAAGCCGGATAATGGTGCAGATAAAGATGAATGGATTCCGTCAAAATCAGATGGTGACAGCTATGATATATAATGTGCCAACAACTCTTAATTTCTGTACGCTATCAGTTAATAATATGTTAAAATCCCTTTGAATGATGACAATATCAAATGTTTTGGAACATTGGGCCACGATTTATAAACCCTTATCTCACGACCCAACGAGCAAGAAGCTGGAGAACCAGAGTTTCTTCCGCATTCGTGATATTGACGAGGAAAATATCTTTTCCCGCAACGCCAATATCATTCATTCTCCCTGTATGCTCTATCGTGTAGTGAACTCCGGAGAATTGAAATCGGATAAGCAAGCCCTGATAACTTATCAGGTATGCTTCCTTACCAAATTGAAAGATACCTCTACCACATTGGGCAGATATGATGGCAGTAAGTTACAGGCTGCATCGGATGACCTGATGGAGTATTGCGAAGACCTTGCTTCCTATCTCACTCAGCTTCGCCGTACAGGTATCTGTCCTATCACGGGCAGAAACTTCAAGGCAGAAGAGCCGAAGTTAGGCATAGAGTTATCATCCATTGATATAGAGAGTTTCGCCTATGGCGTGAATCCTTTGTTCCGTGGACCGCAGTGGCTCCTTGCCGATTGCTATTGGCAAGCTATCCGTCCGCTCTATAACTTCCAATGCGAGAAAGAGCAGAAATACATCATTCCTGCATCAACAGAAGACGGAAAGGAGGGATAAGCCATGCCTATCAGAACCAAGCCTATCAAATCACCCTTTGCACCTCTGAAAGAGGTGGCAGGGGTGTATCTGAAACAAGCCATCCTCGATATTGAGGTCAACTTCAATACGCAGAAGATTTACCCGGTAGAGGTATATCGTGGCTACGAGAAGGTGAACCAATACCGCAAGGATCACGGTATGTGGTATTCCACTGGCGAAGGTAAGAAATCCTTCGAGGGTACGGTATATCAAGCCGATGAGAAGACAGGCAATCTGATGGTAGGAATACGCTATAACGACTATCTCCGCTATGTGGATATTGGTGTAGGTTTGACGGGCGACCCCAGAGACCCTGCAGCCCATATCACAGCCGACAAGGTAGACCGCTCGAAGAAAGCAAAGTATAACTCCCGCTATATTGGCAAGTGGGACAGAAGGGCAGGTAAATCCCATCGCCCAGCCATCATGCGAACGGTGCGAAGATTGAAGCAGCGCTACGAGAACCATCTTGCCGATTACTACGGCTACCAAGGCTTGTTACAGATAATGAATGCCCTGGAAGAAAGTGATTAAAGGTAAAAAGGTAAAAAAGTAAAAAGGTAAAAAACAATGGCAAAGAACAAAACAGAGGCTATCATCACCCTCAATGGCCAGCAGCCGCTCCAGGTATTGAAGCAGTTGCAGGAAGCAGCAGAGGGTATAGCCAAACAGATAGACGAGGCGCAGGAGAAGCTGAAAACCCTGAAGCCGAACACCGAGCCTTTCAAGGAACTCACTGCGCAAGTGAAGGACTTGAAAAAGCAATACGACCTGCTTTCTTCGGCGCAGGTAAAGGATATTGATGCCGTTGACCGACTGAAATCAGCCGTCGATAACCTTTCCTCTACTTCGCTCAAAAACCTTCGCAAGGCTTTGGGCGATGGTAAGCGTCAACTCGAAGGTTTGTCAGAGGCAGAGTTGGAACAGGCAAATCATATCCGGTCGTTAATGAAGACGGTAGGCGATGAAGTTCGCTTACTGGAAGGTAAGTATGTGAAGATTGAAAAAGGACTGAAGAATATAGGTAATCAGTCTGATCAATGGCTGAGTAAAGCTATTACGCAGCAGAGGGACCTTGTAGCCTCGCTGGAAAAGACAGATGCCAGCTATCTCAAGAATTGCGCCACATTGAAGCAGTTGGAAAGAGAGGAGGACAGGCGTAACGGCAAGCTGACTTCACAGCAGGCTATGGCTGTGGTGCAAAACCCAATATCTACCGCCTCAGAACTTCGTCGCGCTAAAACTTCACTTACTCAGGCGAGGGATAATGTAGATACGTCTGATACCGCTCAGATTAAAGCCTATAACGATGCCCTTGCCAAGATTGAGGAACGTCTGGATGCCGTATCTGGCAAGGCTCAGAAGGCAGCCATCGGTTGGCAGAAAATGCGTCAGGTATTATCTAACCCAGGCAAGGCTTCGGGCGAAGACATCAAGCGAACGATGGATGCCATTCAGCAGAAAATCCAGCAGCTCCCTGCTGGAAGTAAGGCTGTGTCCGATTTGCGCAAGCAGTATGCTCAGTTGGAGCAAACCTTGAAAGGCACCCGCCTCTCGCAAACTCAACTCAATGATATTGTTGCCCGCAGCAAAAACGGCAAGGCAAATATCAATGAGTTAAAGCAGGCTTACAAGCAGCTCGAAGAGGAACTGAACCAAATCAATACCAAGAGTAAGGAGTTTGCGGACAGACAGAAGGAACTGAAAAACCTCAAAAAGGAGATTGACGATGCAACAGGTGCAGCTAATAAACAAAGCAACGCTTGGCACACGGCTCTGAAAAATCTTACGGCATACGTAGGTCTGTTTGCGGTATTCAACCAGGTAAAAACTTACTTTGTTGATTTGTTCCGTCTGAACATGAAGTTTGCGGATCAGTTAACGGATATTCGCAAGGTTGCGCTTTCTACAACAGATGAAATCGCAAAACTTTCGAGTGAGTTAGCGAAAATTGATACTCGTACCAGTCTTGAAGAACTGAACCGCATCGCCTATGCTGGTGCTAAGTTAGGTATTCAAACGCAGGGTGGCACTATGGCGCTCGCTGGCTTCGTACGTGCTGCCGACCAAGTAAATGTGGCACTTAAAGAGGATTTGGGAGAAGAAGCCCTCACAGCCTTGGCAAAGATTACCGAGGTAATGGGATTGGTTGGTAAGTATGGTGTAGAAAAAGCCATGCTGAAGACCGGTTCCGCTATCTTCCGTCTGGCTGCTACTTCTACTGCTTCCAGCGATAAGATTGTGGATTTCTCAAACCGTATGCTTGCTCTCGGCGAGCAGGCAGCCCTTACTACACCTGATATTCTCGCCCTCGGTTCTGCGGTAGATAGTATGGCATTGGAACCAGAGGTGGCTGCAACTGCTTTTGGTAAACTGGTAACAGAGTTGCGAAAAGGAACCAGCCCTATTGAAAAATCTCTGGGTATTGCTACCGGAAGCCTGAAGAAGATGATCGAGAGCGGAAGAGGTATGGATGCAATCCTTACTATCTTCAGAAAAATGGGTGAGACCAAAAACGTTTTTGCTCTTGATGGGTTGTTTAAAGACTTAGGTTCTGATGGTGCCCGACTCGTAAAGACGATGGTAACAATGGCTTCCAAGAATGGTATGCTTACAAAAGCCGTAGAGGAATCAAATAAAGCCTTTAACGATGGTACGGCTGTAACCGTTGAGTATAACATGCAGCAGGAGACCGCTATGGCTTATATGGAGCGTGCCAATAACCTTTGGGAGAAACAGTTTGTTTCATCCAGCGCAGCAGCAGGTCCTGTTCACGATATAGCCAAGGCATGGTTCGAGTTAACTAAGGAGCTAACTAGCAGCATCGGTTTTATGACAGAGGTTAAGTTAGCCATCGGACTTATCTTTGCTTCTGTCAAAATGCTGTTGAATATTCTTCCTACGCTCATTTCTATGCTCAGTATGGCTGGCTTGGCGGGTGCGTTTGCATACGTACTTGATTATGCTCGGAAGTTGAGTTCTGCTTCGGCTTCACTGAGCATGGTTTGGGCTAAGATGGTTTCGACTTTCAATAAGCTGTCGTTAGTAAAACAGGCTGGTGTCTTCGGCGGTATAATCGGCTTGCTAGGCATACTTGTTGTGAAGTTGGCTGAATATACATCTTCTCTGAATCAGGCTTCAGCCGGTCAGCGTGTACTGAATGAAGTACAGGAGGAAGGTAAGCGTAGGGCGATGGAGGAGCAGGAGCAACTGAATCGCCTTCATAACGTAATGAAGGATTCTTCTGCCTCTATGAAGTTGCGAATCGATGCAATGAACCAGTTGAATAGTGCTATTCCTGGACTTAACGCAAGAATTAATACTGAAACTGGTGTAGTCAAGGAAAATACTAAAGCATGGGAAAAAAACTTTGCCCGCTTGCAGAAGTATTACGAACTTGAAGGTGCTCGTTCAAAGCTGGCAGAGTTGGGTCGGCAGAAAGTGGATGCAATCCTTGATTTGCAGAAAAAAGAAGACGCTTACGCCAACTCGAAGGTACAGACACCTAACGGTTCCCATATTCAGACTTCCGGCGGTGCCATGATGCCTTCTCAGGTTCAGGGTGCTATCGGTCAAGCCGGACAGCGGGCTGCGGCAAAGAGCGCTCGTGATAAGGCTCAACGCCGATTGGATGATATTAATGCGCAGGAAAAAGCATTAAAAGATAGATTTGGCGCGGAATTGGATGTGGCAACCGGTAAGGAAACTGGAACCCCACAATATATTGACGAAACCGGAAAGGGTGGTAAAGGCGGCCATGGCTCCGCTACAACTCCTGAAGATGATGCTCGCAACAATATCTCCGAGTTTATTACCAAAATCAAAAACTTCTACGAGCGCCAAAAAACGGCGATGGTAGAGGAAATGACGAAGGATAATGTAGAAAAGGAGATACAGAAGCAGGTTGTCAACGATTTGGATATTAAGCTGAAATCAGCACTCGCTTCCGCAAAGCAATCTATCGTCCTTGGCAAGAATACTTGGGATGAGTTTAAGAAGACGATGGATAAAGACCGTAAGGAAAAGGATGATGAGTTCGGTCAGTCTCAGTCTCGCGTACTACAAGAGCAGATTAACGCTTATGACGTATCAAAACTTCGTGCCGACCTTTTGAAGCAGATGCCTAAAATCAAGAAGGGCAAGATTGTTGGTTATAAGTCCGATGAGCGGGATAGGGCATATCTTGATCGCCTGTGGCTTGATGCGTCAAAGGGCGAAAATAGTAATGCCAGCATCATCCAGGAGCGCATGGAGCAGCGACGTAAAGAATTATTGGAGCATGATTACACTAAAGTGGTGCAGGAAAACTCTTTCCTTGGCTTAATAAATTCTCGCTTCGCTGATGTTTCACTCGGATCACTTCAGAAAGATAAAGAGGATGTCATCAAGGTTCTCGAAAAGGCGAGAACGCAGATAGCTGATGTCTTTGCTACTGAAGGAAAGAAAGAAAATTTACTGAAATTCCTCTTTGGAGAGAATTACGAGGATATGCCTTCAGTATTTCTGGCACTCCTTACTGATACAGAGGAGGATGTGAGGTTATTCTATCAGAAACTTATCCAGTATTCTGATGAATATACAGAAGCCGAGAAAAAGCATTATGATGAAGCGAAGAAGATTTCTGATTTCATGTGGAAGCGTAACCAGCGCAATCTCGCCAACCAGGAAGCCCTTCGCAAGATGCAGCAGGAAAGCAGTCTCTTTGGTAAGCGAACTAATATGTGGTCAAATTTGGGTCTTGGTGATTTGACCGCCGACCCAGAGGTAGAACTGATGAAACTGAAAATGCAGATGGCAGAAGACTATTATGCCTTCGTTTTCAAGAACTCAAGAAATCAGCAGCTCATCGACGAGGCAGATAGGGCACGCCAGGAGGCAGAACTTGCCTATGCCAACCAAATGGCTACGGCAATGAAGAATCGCCTGTCCCAGATGCAGCAGCTTGTGCAGCCTATCGAAACCTTCGGTGGTGAGGTAGGTAAGGCTTTCGCTCAGATGAGAACCGATGTATCGGGTGCGCAGGAAGCTATCAAGAATGCCCTGAAGTCTATGCTTGAATCATGGGCAAATATGGCGCTCAACGATGTGAATACGCAGATGTGGAAGGCTATCAATGATGCCGGAGCCAAGCGTGGTAAAAAGAAGGCACAGCCTGGTATCGACGCAGCAAGAGCCAATGCTGATGCCGATGCTATCAAGGAAGACTTCTCTGACCTCGGCACGAAGGCTAACCCGATGTACGTGCGATTGGTGGATGAGGGAGCAGGTTATCTTACTCCGCAGCCACAGTCCAACTTCGAGAATATGGCTCCACAGCAGCAGCCTATCGGTTGGAATCCTGACGGATCGCCTATCATGCCTAATAGTCCGTCTATTGTGCCTCCTTATGCGCCTACTGATGCCAATCAGCAGAGTACGCAAGAACAGCAGAATGGTGCTCCTCGTGCGTGGTCACATCACAACCGAGACAATGCTGATGCGTTCTACGCTGACACTGGTAGTGCGGCTGGTGCAGCAGCAGCCGATGCTATGACCGGAAATGGTTCATTCGCAGACGCAGCAGCCGGAATCGGTGGCAGCTTTATTAATGGCGTGATGAATACAAACTTCAAGACTGGCGGTAAATCTAAGGAAGACAAGGAAAAAGCCAAGCAGTTAAAGAAGGAGAAGAAGCACCAGAAGGAACTGAGTAAGGAGGTTAAGAAGGGCAATAAGGATCGTGAGAAGGTTACTACGCAGGGTGTTCAGAACATTACTAATGTTACTGAGGAAGGTAATAAGGATCAGCAGAAGGGTACGCAGGTAGCGCAGGATGCTATCATGAATATGAACCAGACAGCCCTCACTACCAATCTCGCAGCCAAGCAGCAGAATAACCAGGACGTAGCTAATTCTGATGCCGCCCGTACCCGGAGCGAAGTTACCTTTTCTATCGCTGGTGCGATGGCTAAGTGTTTCGAGTTCCTGGGTCCTATCGCTGGCCCTATCGCAGCCGCAGGTGTGATGGCTACATTGATGGGCTTACTCCAATGGGCACTTAGTTCTGCTTTCAGTAGCAGCAAGAAGAAGAAGTCTTCTTCCTCTACCAACATGAAGCTTGTAACCGGTATGCTTACCTACGACAACGGTAACGTGCAGGACTTGAAACCATTCGTGGCTGATAACGGTGAGGTATATTGGGCAAAGGAGGATGACGGCAAGCAGATGCAGGGCGTGAAGATGCTCACATCCCCAACCGCCACCACCGTTAACGGACAGCCATCCCTTGTTGCCGAGAGAGGACCGGAAATCGTGATAGGACGTGAGACTACCCATGCCATGATGATGAATAACCCTGGCTTGCTGAAAGCCCTGGTGAACTACGACCGCAACTATTCAGGAAGAAACTCAGCAAGAAGGGCATTTGATGATGGCAATGTGGGTGATGTTCTTGCAGCAGGCAATGGTAACCTTTCGTCTGGCGCGTCAGCGACAGGCGACCTGATAGCAGCAAACGCTGCAAGCAATGCGGCGCTCCTGCAAGCCGTGAATGCGCTCATTCAGCGCCTTAATCAGCCTATCAACGCCAAGGTTAACATGTACGGTCGTGATGGTCTGTATGACAGCCTGGATAAGGCTAACCAGTTTATGAAGAATAAATAGAAAAAGGTTTTGTTGATTATTAGTTGTTAGTTTTCAAGTTTATTATTATTATGTTTTTCGAGGCTGTTTCGTTGTGAAGCGAGGCAGCCTTTTTCTTTAAATTTCTTTTTGGTCCCATTTTACGACCAACCTCATATTTTAGTGGGCTTTTGATAACACGCTGATTTAGTGGGCTTTTTGGTCTTAAAAGCATATCTTGGTCTCATTTTTCTCCGAAATTCACTACTATATATAAAATTTTCCGTGTATTTTTTCTTTCCCCTAAAAGCAAAATCCCCTAACCTCAAATTAGAAGTTAGTAGCATTAACGGCTATGCCGTAAACTTCAGACAATAAGGTAGTTGTGAGGATATAGCGGAGCGGCAGCGAGTAAAAAAATGCAGGATTTTCTACATATTCCAAAAATATTTTGTTTCTCCTGCGTACATTAGTTTATAGAAAATGAGATAAAAATGAGACCAAGATAAAGAAAATCGCTGAAAAACAAGCAGATAACTGAAAAAACATAGGGGACTAAGATGGGGACAACAGTGGGTCAGCAGTGGGACAAAATACGCCATTTGAGCAATTAGGGGACTTTAACAATTCGCCCTTCAAAATAAAAATGAGACCAAAATCGGCAAAATGGGACCAAAACTGGGACTTTGGTCTCACAAGGTAAAAAAGTAAAAGAGTAAAAAGGTAAAAAGAGCCTGTCGGGTTTGCGTGGCTCCATTCTCGCCACCGTTCCCAGCGATTCCATCGCTGGTTCCCCCTCTCAAACCTATATTAAATGTTAAAAATATAACTTATTTCAAATATCATATAGCCTACCTATACTCTTTTCGATTTATTTTTGTATCTTTGCAGCAGATTTTATATAATTAATATATGTAAGGTATGTTTGAGGAGATATGTTCCATCTATAAGTCTGCCACCGATGCCTACGGTGAGTTCGTCGATAGAGAGACGGGCGAGTGCATCCAGCAGATGTCTATCCGTGAGTTCTGTCTGACGGACAGATGGAAGCCGTATGTAGAAAAACTTCGAGCCATGCGGCAGGAATTTGGCAGCAAGGCTAAGAAGATGTCGGAGTATATTGAAACAAAGAAGATGCTTCCTGGAGCCACACTGAGCGGTCTCTTTAGTCTATATGAAGACGATAGCCTTACCCACCCAGGCCAACGTGTGATGGTTTCCCGAAGAGAAACCCACCTGCAGAAGCATACCGGATGGCTCGCCATCGACATCGACCTTCAGGACAACCAGCAGCTTACCAGCTTTGAGAATATCCGCATGGTGTCTCGCTTTCGTCCAGAAATCGGTTTGCTGATGCGTTCCTGTTCGGGTACTGGATATTTCGGACTGGTTCGCCTGGCTTATCCCGACAGACATAAGGAGCAGTTCAAGGCTATCCTCAAGGAATATGCCGCCCTGGGTATCGTGCTCGATAAGCAGTGTGGCAATATCGGACGTGTGCGCTTCGCCTCATGGGATGATGCAGACCACATCTATATTAATACTCATGTGCAGCCTTATCAAGGTTTGGCGACAGATGAACCGCAGGTGATACCACAAGCAAGACCGATGTATCGGCAACCGCAGAGTAACGCCTCCAGCACTTACGGCAATGGCTACGACAATAAAGCCTTCTGGAATGATCCTCGCACGCAAGACCGCATCATCGAACTCATCGTAAAAACACTGGTGAGCCAACGTATCAACATCACGGAAAGTTACGATGAGTGGACCAAGGCAGGTTGGGCATTGAAAGCACATCCCTATGGTGAGCGTCTTTTTCACGAGCTTTCGGCATGCAGCCGGAAATACAACGCTGCCCAGGCATCACAGAAGTGGCGGCAGCTAGGCAGAAGCACCACCGTGAGTTACAATTACCTCATCCACGCCTGCAAGGAGAACCTGGGCATAGGAGAATATCACTCTATCCTACAGCAGGTATGGCGGGAAAGAGGTTAGTTCCATTATCTCGCCCCCGTTCCCAGCGATTCCATCGCTGGTCTGCAAGCAAAAAAAGAATTTTAATACAATAAAGATTAAAGATTATGACAAAGAGAAATGTAAAAATCCCGAAGGGGTCATGGCTCGACCAGAAAGGTCAGCGATGGATGAAAGTAATATTCGATGTAATGTCTGATTTCGGGGCGGGTGAAAAGTTCATCCGTCAGATCAATTTGGACTTCACCTGCAACTTCGATTTCGGACTGAAGAAATATGTAGTTAATATAGATGATTATGGTAATCTGCGAAACGTTGTTTTGCAGAAATACCCATCGCTGGCGAGATATGGAGATTTTCACTTGGCGATGACTACTCATAAAATATAAAGATAAGATTATGAAATTGATAACGATTATTGGTCCCTCTGGGGCTGGCAAGGACACGGTAGCAAAAATGCTGTCTGATATTCTGGGATATGATGTGCTCTGTTCCTACACCACTCGTCCGATGCGGGAAGGTGAAGTTGACGGCAAGGAGCATCATTTTGTCAAGGAATGCAACGTTCCCGAAAGCGAAATGCTTGCTTATACCCGATACGGAAACTATAAGTATTGGACGGAGAAGAAGCAGGTAGATGGTGCAGCCATTTACGTCATCGACGAGAAAGGACTGCTGGAGCTGATGGAGCGCTGTCCGAAGGCCAAGATCATCACCGTCTATGTTTCTGCAAAGCCGGAAACTCTGAAGAAGCGCGGTATCTCCGAGGAGCGTACCGACAGAGACCAATATCGCGTGAAGATTGATTTCAATAGTTATGACTACGTGATACCTAACAACCGCTCGATATTCCATCTTTGGGACTTCGTGGCGTTCGTAGCCAAGAAGATAAGAGAGCAGGAATTGGGCATTCCCGTTCATACAATATGCAAACAATAAATTGAAATATATTACAAGAAATTATGAAAATGATAATTCCTGGTGTTGAGTGGTGGCCTCAGAAGACCGCCGCACAACAAATTGCCCGAGTAGGCAGAATCTGCTACAAGAGCAAGGGTAAGAAACCCGATGAGAACCTTCCGGAAGACAAGAAAGAGGAGTTCCTGGAAGAACAGGCTGTAAAGTTGGCCAACCGTTTCTGGGAGAGCGGACATCGCTCCATGTACCGACATGGCACCCTCTATTTCTTCGTGAAGAACGACAGTAAGCTGCCAAAGCATCTTTGGTCTTTCCTTGTCGCATCGCCTTACATCAATTATGCAGTGCAGGAAAAAAAAGTCTGGATCAGCAGCAATATGCAGTTCCTATGCGAGCATGGCAACATACTCGAAATGCTGTCCCCATTCAATGTGAAGGAAGCCGAGTTTATCGAGAAGGCGCTGAAATATGATTTCAAGGAAGCACTCAATCTCCTCCGAATGACGCTGGTTGTCACCACACAGATCAGCACCAGCCGTGAGTTGAACCGCACATCGCCTAACTGCATCAGCGAACAGAGCACACGCTATGTGAACCTCGAAAAGAAAGGTGGCGTGCAGATTGCCCGTCCGCACTGGTTGCACGAAGGTATGAAATGGCAGAAGTTCCTCTATCTCTCCGGCTGCAAGATTGCCGACTGGCTCTATCGCCGATTACTGAAATCGGGCATGAAGCCGCAGGATGCAAGAGGCATTCTCCCTCTCGATACCTATACGGTGGTAGCCTATACTTACACCATCACCGAGTGGCAGCATATCTTAGACCTTCGCTTCCGTGAAACCACCGGCAAGGCGCATCCTAATGCCCAGGAGATAGGTTTCGAGATCAACCGCATCATCACGGAGAGATTAATGTTCGAGGCTCAAAAGAAATCTTTTAGATAAGCCTCCGTTCCCAGCGATTCCATCGTGATAGCCGGTGATGGCGATGAGCGATAAGATAATTGCCCAATAAGGGAGATTATGATTAATAGAGTATTTTGCCAATCAATGCTTGGCAATAAAAAGCAATAAATAGCAATGGGAAATAAAAACAAAAAACAACAGCAGCAAGCGATGGCCAAGCGTGAGGCGCAAATCAGAAACCTCCCTACCATCTATACATTCAACTTCAAGGATGTGCCGTCAGAGAAAAATGCCTCTGCCCTGGACCGCCTTTTCTCCAATCCCGATTTCGCTGAAGCCGTGCAAAACCGCAATGAACTGGTCCGTGCAGCCAGTCGCGTTCCGCAGAACTCACCACAGATGGCATCACTCATCCGTGCCATTCAGGAGAAAGATAAGAAGCTGGCGATGAATATGTACTCCCTACTCGTGCAGGTAAATGTGCGAAGTGATGAAAATTACGATTTCCTCAACTTTGGCCAGTTGCTCCGCTACTATGTAGATTACAGCAAGCCTGGAATGCAGGAGACTGTTGATCAGCTTGCCCTTAATCTCGATAAGGTTACTTTCCTCACAGATACCCTGGAGAGTATCGTGGTAGATGTGAAGTCGTATATGACAACCATCTTTAATGGCAGTGTTGAGTTCAATCAGTTTGATGGTGTGCTGCAGGTATTGAAGCAGATGCAGGGTTTCTTCAATTTCGCAAGAACCAAGGATATTGACAGCAAGGATAATGACCTCTACTGTGAGTATGCCGACAGTATCAATGCCTATGTAGATAAGCGTATGAAGACCTATTCGACCAAGCATCGCAAGCTGCACCCTCAGCTCCCTGGCTTCACCCAGGATCAGATGATAGAAGCCCTCAACCTCTTCTTCGGAGAAAACAAGATGTTTAACGAGTGCTTCATCGCCAAGACGGAATCAGGTGGCTGCTATATCGACGGCATGAAGCTCATCCCTAATCTCAGTGAGGAGCAGACTGCCAAGCTCGACAAGCTGGTACCACGCCCAAAGGAAGGCAACAGCATGCAGAAATACTTCCTCTACATTACCGATGCCATCATGCTTTATTATGCCCAGCAGAAAGGCATCGCCTTAAAATAGCCCCAAATGCCAAATATCTATCTCCGTCTCCCAGCCTCCCGCTGCCAGTTTTTCCGGCACCGCGACCCTAAGCTCACCCTTGCAAAGGATGAGCCGGTAGTGTTCAGTAACTACTCGCACGAGCACTTCATCATGCGCAACTCCCTCATCAACGCTTCAGCCCGCAGCAGCCGTATCGACCTCGGCTGTTTCTCCCAACAGCAATGGTGCAATATGCTCATGGGCAGACACCCATCAGGAGGCAAGGTAATGATGCGCCGTGATGCCGGAAGCTGGCTCACCTTTCAGGAAGTTCAGCAGCTCAATGGTCGCCTTACCGATGGAAAGGGCGCACATGATGATTATCTCTGCATTCGTCTGCCCAGCGAAGTAGAGATTGTCGATACCGTTTATTCAGTAAAGCCTACCTTTACACTCGATATGCACGGCATGCGTGCGCTGGCGGTCTCGCTCAATAATGATTTCAAGCGCAGTCTCGTGGAATGGGCACTCTCCACCTTCGATTTCTGCACGTCAAAAGGCAGAGTTATCGCCCGTTCTCATAACGCCATGCTGGAGCGGTACTTAATGCGCTACGGCATAGAAGCTAGTGAGGAAGAGAAAGACGTGTTGCGCCGCATCATCGGTAGGTGGTTCCGCACGGAGCACTGCTTTTTCAAGTCCTATTCCTGCGTGGATATGCAGTATAAAGATAGCCGTGATAAGCCCAATCGCATCGATGAAGTGCAGTGGTTATGATTCTACACCTTATATAATAGGTGTTAATTCGTAAGATAACAAATGTTAAATAACAGATAAATCAAGGAAACGATATGAAATTACCCGATAGTTGCAGAGAGTTATTTCTTGAGGGAATAACCGATGCTTATTTTTATGCCGTATGGGATAGTTCCGTCCCTATTCCGTTCAGCATACCGCTGATATTGCAGATAAACGGATGCAAGTTTGCCGGCGAAGCACTCCATATTGCCACCAGCGAGGGCAATAATTATGTCATATCTGATGGCATCACCGCCAAACAGGCCTCCTCAGAAGGTGGCAATGGTATCGTCTTCAAGTTCGAGATTACCGCCAATATCCGTGACGGAAAGGAGAATATACCCGAAATCATCAAGAATATGCACGGAAAGGACTATTATATAGTCTTGCGCAAGCAGGATGACTCGCTTTATCTCTGTCATACACTGCCTGGCACCTTCAATATTACCGATTCCGTAACCAGTCAGAATGATGCAGAGACCCGTAGCATTACGGCTATCTGTCAGGCGATGTCTGAGTTTATTCCGATAACGATTGCTTAATCAATCATATAAATTTCAGTATTTAATTATCTTCTAGTTTATTTTAGATTATTCATAAATATCTAATGTTAATTTTGTTTGCTGCCCTGCAGTCCGTGAGGACCGCAGGGTTTTTTGTTTTCCCCTAAATCATAGCTATTTCGGCATATAGGCTTATTTTGTCCCTATACGCCCACGCATTTCCATTACCTTTGCCTGCAGAAATATTGAAAGTCTTCTTTTTCAATAAAAGGTAAGGAGATTTGTATTCAGGATAACGATAACATACATTAATTTTTAAAATTCTATTACCCACAATGAAAGGTCTATACGAAATTCTGACCGAGAAGAAGTGGATGATTTCGCCTGACTTTGTTCACGGAATCCGTAAGGCATTGGAGCAAAATCTGAATGCGCATGCCATATACGAACGCCCTGCACCTACCTGCGGCTTCGTAACCGTGAAGGCAGCCGATGGCTCAATCTATTACCCGGAGGAATATCAGATTTCCGAGGATGGTAAGCAGGTGAGAGGTCAGTGGGCATTGGATGATAATGATAATGCTCAGAACTTCCCGTTTGTTTCTGTGCTCACCGTTGATGGTCCTATCACCCGAAATGGTGGCGGTTGCTCGTATGGTTCTATCGACCATCGCAACATGATGATCAATGCGGCCAATCATCCTCTCTGCCGAGGTCATATCTTTATCATCAACACTCCTGGTGGTTCCGCTTGGGCAAAGAACGATTACGAGCAGGCTATCAACTATGCCCGTTCGCAGGGTCAGCCAGTCATCGCCTTCATCGATGGCATGTGTGCATCGGCAGGTATGTATCTCGCTTCTCTCTGCGATGAGCGTTACTACATGCACCCGAAGGACGAAATCGGCTGCATCGGTGTGATGGCATCCTTCTATACGCAAGCCGATGGTAGCCAAAACCAGTTTACCGATGAAACTTATCACGAGCTTTACGACCCTGAGAGTTTTGATAAGAACCGAGAGTTCCGTGATATTGCCAATGATGGCGATAGCGAGAAGCTGGTAAAGGAGCTTGCCGAACTGGGTGTTCAGTTCAGAGCCGATGTAAAGAAAGCCTGTCCTGCTGCAGAAGATGAACACCTTCACGGAAAGGTATTCGATGCCGAGGAGGTGAAGGGAATCCTGATGGATGATCAGAGTGACTTTTTCTCTTGTGTAAAGCGTTGCTTTGACCTTTACAATGGTGTAGCGCAGCCTATCATCAGAAAGCCATCTGATGATGATGACGAAACCCAAGGCAGTTTGAACGAGCCATTCGACCATCCGGCACACGACCCTCAGTTGGAGCCAGACAAGGATTCTTCAGCAAAACAAGAGAATCATCAACATACAAACACCAAAAATCAAATCAATATGGCAAATTATCCAAAGATCAATGCCGCTTGCGGTATGCAGGATGGTCAGCAGATTGAGGTGAAGGAGGAAGGCGCATTCATGAATGCACCATTGCTCGATACCCTCGAAGCACATCTCGCATCGCAGGAGCAGGCTGTGGCTGATGCCAAGCAGAAAGTCACCACAGCAGAGCAGAGCCTTGCCGACCTTCAGGCAAAGCATGATGCACTCGCTGAGACAATCGCCCAGAAGGACGAGGAAATCAAGAACCTGAAAGAGGCAAAGGCTAAAGCCGATGAGGACATCAAAGCCCTCAACGACGCAAAGGCAAAGGCTGATGAGGAGAAGGCAAAGGCAGACGAAGCATTGAAGACTGCCCAGACATCTCTCGCCACAGCACAGCAGCAGCTCGCCGACAAGGACGCTCAGATTGCTGAGTTGAACGAGAATCCAGGTGAGGAGCCGGCACATGGTGCAGCACCTCAGAACAACGGCGAGGGTGCAAAGGCTCAGAATCTTCGTGAGTTCGACCCATCGAAGTATAAGACCAATGCCGAGCGAAAGGCAGCTTTCGAGCGTTTCAAGCGAGGCGAGGAGTAATCTTCATTTTTCATTTAATTTCATTTCATCTTATTTAAATTTTAATTATTATGGCAAATCTTCCTAAAGATTTTATCGGCACCACTGCCCTTGAGCACGTAGCCGAGCAGGTGAGCAAGGAAATCCTGATGGGTCCAGGCTACACCGATGCAGAGGAAATGGATCGCCTCGGTATTCAGGTTATCAGCGGTATGCAGTTTAAGCGTACCTTCAACATCTTCCTCCGTAAGGGTGGTACTACCCGCCGTAAGGATGTTCACGCTAAAGTGAGCAGCCAGGCAGGATTCCTCAAGGAACGTACTTTGACAGTGAAGCTTACTTGGGACCACTTTGACGATAACATCGATAACTACTGCGAGACACCTTTCGGTACAGACGCACAAGGTCAGTACCCTCTCTCTACCCAGGCTACAGAGGCTATCCTGAAGGATTACGCCGACAACCTTACAGCTTGCTTGTGGTTCGGTGATATTGACCTCGATAACGGCGATGAGACCGTTCCTGCAAAGGATCAGGCTCTTGCATTGTATGATGGTTATCATACCTGCGTAAATCACGACATCGAGGATGGCCTTATCTCTGAGGCTAACGGCAACCTTATCCAGTGTGATACCATCGAGGAGCCTGCCGACAACAACGACTCTACTCCATTCGAAAACTTCGTCGACTGGTACTTCAAGTGGGATGCACGTCTGCGCAAGCAGAAGGTAATGGTCTATATGGACGACTCTACTGCCCGCAACATTGCAGCCGGTTACGCAAACAAGTATCACGGCAACTTCAAGGTAGAACCAGAGGCAGGTGACAACTTCAAGTTGCCAGGTTACTCTAAGGTAACCATCTGTCCTGTATCAGACTTCGGTACTGGCGGCCGTATGTATGCTACCGTAGAGGGTAACTTCGTTTACGGTGTTGATACAGATAACAATAAGACTTTCGTCAGCGTTCGTGTAGGCTCTGACACCGATCACAGAACTATCTCTTTCCAGATTCAAAGTATTCAGGGTGCAGGTATCAAGGTGCCATTCTCTAGCAGCCTGTGCGTCAGCCCAGGTAAGCTTGAGAACCCAGGTTACAAGGCAGGTGATTACATCGACTCTAACCTTACCGTCACCCTCGCAAAGAACAGCACTGCTGATGCTGGTGAGATTGATGGTAGCGTGAAGGTTAACGGTAAGCCTTACACCGACCCTGTTGACACCAACGCCCACGACGTGCTGACTCTTGAGGCAGTAGATGGCGAAACTAACTTCGCCTTCGATCACTGGAGCAACGGCAGCAAGGAGAAGAAGATTCAGGTAATCGCCAGCGGCACAAGCATGGCTTACACCGCCTTTTTCAAGAAGAAGGGTTAACCCCAGCGGTACCTCTCTTCTGCCCCCGTTCCCAGCGATTCCATCGCTGGTCCAACAGGCAAAAAGGCAGTCCTCTATAAATCCTCGGCGGCGGTCGCCTGACCTGGCGGAATATGGCTTCCGCCGCCATTTCGTTTAATCATCAAAAAAGATACAATTATGGCAGAAAATGTAACATGCCCAGAGATCAAAGATTTGCTTTCCGAGAATGATTGCTTGGAAAACTTCGGTGGTCTTGGCGTAAACGTATATGTCTTTATCAAAAGCGACCTTGCTGCTCCTCTCTCTCCAGAGGCAGGCAAGAATACCTATGCAGCGTTGACTGCAGCGTCCTTCAAGAAGGGTAAGGGTCTCTACAAGTTTGAGTGCCAGGATGGCGGTCAGGGTCATACTTGGGAGAACCTGGGTTATCAGAAGGGCTTCAAGCAGACCTTGGACTACGTTCTTGAGAGCGTAAACGCCAACACTGCTTTCGTGGCTCGCGGTCTCAATAACCTCAAGTGTGGCTATATCATCGAGGATGGCGCAACATCCATCATTGTCTATGACAAGCAGCACGACTTCAAGTATGACTCCGGTAATATTAAAGGAGACACGGGCAAAAAACCAGAAGACGACCGTATAGTCACACTGAGCGGTTCCCTCAGTCCGACAACTTACGGCCGCTATGAGATTGCCACACCAGAAGCTGGTTGGGATTCTCTCTGCAACGGCGTAGGCACATCGGGGGAAGTGTAAGCGGAACTGATAAGAGCGATACCAATTCCGCTTCACGGCAGTCATCCAAGCGGAGCAAGCAGGTAGCATCTATCAATGATGAAACTCCTATGCCCGGCGAGAACGATGACTAATCGCTCCCCCCTATCCAATGCGTTTCCATTGGCAATTTACTCTATAAATCAAAGCCTCGGTATTGATCCTTAGTAAGATAAGGCAAGATACCGGGGCTTTTCGCATTAAAAACTGCACATATCTTTCATTTTTTTTATATCTTATCCCATAATTAGATTTTTTAATGCAAGATGCGTTTTCATATAGAATATTTTTTCTATTTTTGCAGCATAAAATTTTAATATATATATAGTGTAACTAAAAGAATAAGAGATTATGGAACTAAGACATTTACGTTCGTTTGCGTATGTGGCAGAGACGCTTTCTTTCAGCATCGCTGCCTCCCGGTGCTTTGTCACCCAATCAGCCATTAGTCAACACATCAAGGCTTTGGAGGATGAATTGGGATGCAAGCTGCTGATACGCACATCACACAGCATCATGCTCACCGAGAATGGGGAGGCACTTCTGCCCCGTGCAAAGGAAATACTGAAGTTGACGGAAGATTGCAAGGAGCATATCAATGCCCTCAACAACTGCATGACCGGAGAGCTGCGCCTCGGTGTCGGTTCCTTCATCGCTCCCTATATCCGTGTGGCTGCACTCATCTTCATGGAACGATACCCTAACGTAAGACTGAACGCCGAATTTACCAAGGCAACGAGCCTTAACCGCCTGTTGCGAGACCACATGCTGGATCTCGCCTTTACGATGAACGAAGCCTATACCAACGAGGGTATCGAGAGCCATCCCTGTATCCCATTCAGCATTTGTGCCATCATGCGAAATACACACCCGCTAGCCAGGAAAGATAAGGTAACATACGAAGACCTGCTGAAGCACGGCATCATCATGCCCGATGTAGGCGAACGTGTATTCAACACCTTTCAGCAATACTTGCAGAACGACCTTACCAAACTGAACGTAAAGTGTATAGTGAGCGACCCTGACGAAGGCCTTGCCATTGTAGAAGATACCCACCTGGTTACTTTTATGCCGAAGCTGTATCTGAAGAACCACCCTACCCTTATAGCCCGTCCTATCCTGGGCATAGACGATGGATTGATGAGCAATGCCCACTGGATGCGGGATGTGCCTATGAAGCGTTCAGCACAACTCTTCCTCGATATTATCAGGGATGAAGCCATTCCGTATATCAAGGCTTTGGAAGAAACCATGTAGCTTAGTACAAAAGTACATTTGTACTTCTGTACGTTAGTACTTTTTCTTATCTGTCTATTAGTGTTCCTGCTTCATGATTTATCCGCAAGAACATCTAATGAAAACCACTTTTCTGTTTATCTCATTCATGTTACCTTTGCATACGATTCCGATATTGGAAGAATTTAAACACAAAAAACTATGCAGGTAAAAACGAATGATGGCAACTATGATGTTGCCAGCAAGGGACTGGGTAATACAGCCCTTGGACTTGGTATCGCAGGTTTGGCTACCAGTTTGCTGGGTGGCGGTGCATCCTTGTTTAACCTCGGCAGAGGCAACAATGGCATGACTGCCAATCCGAGTGACCCGGATGCACGCTTCGTAACCAAGGGTGAGACCAACCTTATTCAGGAGAACTCTACATTGAAGACGGAGCTTGCTATCCAGAAGAGCGAGAACTATGCCGACAAGAAGATGGTAGAGGTAACTCAGTATCTCGACGGTAAGATTCGCCAGCTTGAAAACAAGGTGGATGCCAACAAGGATGCACAGCAGGCGGTCAACGCAGAGCAGATGGCATATAATGCTGCTGCCAACGCCAACATCGACGTGCTGAAATCGCAGGTAGCTTCACTTTTGAATGTTACCAAACTGATGATTCCATCGGGCAATGTTTGTCAGATGGGATGTGGATGCGCTTGTAATCAGTAACCGTATTTTCGGATAAAAGGAAGAAACGATATGGATTACAAGAACTCGCAAATCCTGGCAGCGGTGGTGTCCGAATGGGCACGCCCTGCCATCTCTCAGATAGCGGCTGGCAATCTGATGCGCTTGCCTATACTCCAATCCCTTCAGGCTACCATCGGCAGCATGGGACTGGTAAGCGGCAACTATTCTCTGCAAGCCGATGTAGAACCGATGATTCAGCCTGTGGTCAATGCGCTTGTCACTCCAATGCTTGCTAAGTATTTCGGGAATATTCCAGAAGAGAGTATTCCACAGATGGCTCACGATGTAGTGGATCAGCTTCGCTACAAGGGTCCGCTTTCTATCTTGGAGGGTGTGATTACCTTTGACGAGGAGGATCTTGACGAACTCGCCGACCTTCTTCAGAAGAACCTTCCGGTAGAGAATGCGCAGGGTTATCAGGTGAAGCATTAATGCGGCGGTGAAGTCGTCGCTCTAATAAAACAGAAAAGACTATGAATAAAAGAACAATTCCAGCCTGCATCATGGCTACGCTTGCAGTAGGTGCAACCGCCACTGCTCCCTATTATGATGTAAATATCACGCAGCAGCTCTGTGCTCCATCATGCGTGGACGAGACTCCGGTTTTCAACCCTCAGTTCTCTGTAAAGAGTATTGCCAACGTGGGTACTTCGCAATATCTCATAACGATTCATGTAGAGGGTGTTATCAGTTACGTGCCTTGCAACTGCTGCTCCTGCTGCACCCGCTCGCAGGTAGTAAGTCAGGATTTCACAATTCCTGTCTTCTCTTCTACGGCAATCACTAACGTTACCCCATCTTTGGGCAGCGTGAAAAACCGTCTTGTCAAGGTAGCCTGCTGCTCCTGCAGCAAGACTTTCGTGTGCGATGCTCCTTTAACACTCGCCATCGCATGACTATCCACCAACAAAAGGAAAGGTAAGAAACGATGAAGTATATTCAGTTGATAGATCAAGCCCGTGCTCACGGCGTGGCTACCGAGAAGAAGATGATGGAGGCGATGGAGCAGTTAAGCTGCGACCTCGCCTCCTTAGAGGAAACAAATCCGGAATTGTATTGGTGCATCCTTCGGCACCAGCACGCAGTGTTCTATGACCGGCATTATAGCGAGAAGATGGCCAACCATGATGTCTGCCATCTTGTTTATAGCAAGAAAGGCGAGAATGGCGAGCAGACAGGTTCTGGTGCGCATTGGACCAAATCGCAGATAGCGAATGCCACCAAGGGTATGAAGTTTCATAACAAGGTGAACGATTGGGATAAGTATGTTGCCTTCAATGCCATGTATGCTGACCTGTGCAGCGATATGACAGAAGATGAAATCATCAAGGCTGCTTATCTCTTCTATTTCCAGGATGCAGATTGGCAACCCGAGGAAGACGATTGTACCAAGATATGGGACTATATGTCCGCTCACGCTACGATGTAGTTTGTTTTGATATATGTAATATAGATTTCACACTAGCGAGTGCAAGTATTTAAAGTAAAAAGATTGGGATAACATTTTTTGAAGCCTCTTTGCAACTACAAAAGCCGCAGGGAGGCTTTCTTTGTCCCCATCATCTTTTTAGCATTTGCTATCTTTGCCATCAGAAGAAAAACGATAAAACAGAAAAGATATGGCAAAGATTCAACCTCTTGCAGATTTCATCCTCTCCTTTGAAGGAGGTTACGTGAACCATCCCAATGATAAGGGCGGTCCTACCAACATGGGTGTAACCCTCAAAATCTGGCAGACCCAAGGCTACGACAAGAATAACGATGGCCGCATAGACGCAAAGGACGTGAAGCTTATCACCAAAGCCGATGCTATCTCCATCCTTCTCCGCTGCTACTGGAACCGATGGAAAGCCGATGGCATCAAAGACCAGAGCATCGCCAATATCCTGGTAGATTGGGTTTGGATCAGCGGCACTCCCGGCATCACCATCGTACAGGCAATGCTAGGCATAAGAGCCGATGGCATCGTAGGGAGCAGAACCCTCAAAGCCCTTAACGCCCAGAACCCACAGCAGTTCTTCGCCCGCATCAAGGCTCGCCGCAAGCAATACATTGCCGGCATCATCGCCCGCAACCCTAGTAAGCGAGTCTTCGAGAAAGGCTGGCTCCGTCGCCTGGAAGCCATCAATTACGGCACTCTCATCGCCAATGGTGGCCAAGAAATTGTTTGGTAATGTTGAATTTTGAGTGTTGAATGTTGAGTTGACCTAACGGACTCAAGGGCGCTAGCCTAATTCAACATTCAACACTCAACATTAAAATAAAGATTATGAATGAAAAGATAAATCTCACCCTTCCCAAGGGCTGGAACCAATGCACCCCATCCCAGCTGGAGCAGATTGCCCTCATCATGCTAGAGCAGATAGAGAAATCCAAGGCAGACCGCTATCACCCCTTCGATATGCAGAAGGTGAAGATAGCCGTTTTCTTCCTCTTTGCCGGAATAGGCATCAATGCCTATCCCGACCCTCGCATGCCTATCAATGAGCAGCACTACCTGGTAAGCATAGAGCCGAAGAAGAAGAGCCTCTTTAAGAAGCTCCTCTCCCTCTGCGCCTCCGTTCCCAGCGATTCTACCGCTGGTTTGCAGTCCGGCAGCCCCTTCCCCCTCTATCTCTGGCAGCTCAACTATTGGCTCTCTCCGAAAGCCAAGACCGATGATAAGACCTCCCCTGAGTACATCGCTCAGGGCGCAGGTCTTCTCGACTGGCTGGATGCAGATAGCGGCAATTTCCTCACCCGCTTCCCCTATCCATCTATCCGTCAGAAATCCAAGTGGTACCAAGTCTGCGCAAAAGCCTTCCGTGGCCCGAACCCCGACCTCGATGGCTTCTCCTGGCAGCAATACCGTTTTGCCAGCGATATGATGCAGACTTATACCCGTTTGAGCAATAACCTGGTAAAGATGAAGAAGATGGATAAATTCACCGAGGAACAACTCCAGACGCAAGCCCAGAGTGTAGCCAGTGCAAGAAACATTTTCCTTGCCACCATCTTTAACACCACTACTCAATACGTCGACCCGACAACAGGTATCACGAAATACGATTTTCACTACGAGTCGAAGCAGTTCACCGAGAACGCAGGTTATTTCGTCAAATACCCGGAAGCCAACTGGCAGGTCATTCTCTTCTGGTGGACGGGCATCATGCACACCCTAGCCCATCGCTACCCTCACGTATTTAAGGTGCAGAAGGTAAACAACGCTAAGCCTCAAACTCCGATGGAAATCTACACTGCCACCACTGCCACGATGCAGAAGTATGCCGGCTTAACGGAAGATCAGGTCAACACTCAATCCTATTCCCTGGTTCTAGAACACCTGGAAAGGTTATCGAAAGAGAATGAGGAAATGGAAAAGATAAGGAGAAGCAAATGAGGTTAATAGTACTCAATACTGATAGCGATGGTTGTGTAGCAACTATTTTGGCAGGGTATTACAAGTTTTGTTCCCAAACCTTGTTGTTGGGTAATTATGGCACTACGGGTGGGGCAATTAAGGTAGAATATGAGTAGCAGAAAGTTAGATTACCACTTTCGAATGTGGGGGGGTAAATCCGCAGGATTCTCCGTTATTCGGCAAATCGGTATTATGGAATTATAGCCGATGTTTGCGAGCTGAAAAGTTTGATACGGGTATATTAATAGAATATGAATAACCATCAATTTTATCAATATCCACGAGGTGAGAATAAGGGCGGTATTCTAGATACGGATCTCTGTCCTACCATTACCATCAATTCGTGGCAGCATAACGTTTTTCTTATAAAGAAATATGAGTAACAATAAGCAACCTCAATACAAGCGAGGAACGATTATCAAGAACGGAAAGAGATATGGCTTTTATCCCGATGGTTCTCTCTATCGGATATACTCCACCTCCGACCGTCCGTTTCTTGAAATCGTGGATATAGAAGGTAAAACCTTCCTGCGCATTCGTCAGGCAACCGAGCAAGGCTACACCGACTGCCCCGCTCCCGGTGCAGCCGATTTGAGCTACCCCACCTCTGCCCTAAGACGCAGTAGAACCGTTGGGGGGGTAAATTGGTGAACGCATTGACCGCAGCCAGCAGCAACCCGCTTATATTTATGGAATTGTAAGCCGTAGCAGCAATACGCCCTGAACCAACGGTCACCGGCCGAAGGGAAAGGTAAAGGGCAGAAGCTCCTAGCCTAGGGCATTTCCCTGGGTAATCATAATAGCAAGAATGTCGCCCTGTAAGGGCAAAAGCTTTAAAATAAACGATTTATGAGTTATAATACATTAAAAATAGAGAAGAATAAATTCAGGGAGCATCCTGTAATTTTATCACGCTCAACCGTAAGTGATATGGTTGTAATCAAGTGTGGTTCAAAAGGTGTATGTTTTGAGCAAGATGAGTTTAAGGCGTTGGCTCATCTTATAAACTATGACTTTTATACACGCGGTATGATCGAGGAAGCTCAAGAACATAACCGGAAAGATGTTCGCCCATACGATATATATTCTACTCGTGATATAGAAGGCTACAGCGAGAAGATTAATTGGGAATTAGCCGTAGAGAATAATAGCAAGTAGCATTATGATTCATTCTACCCCTTTAAATACATGTATGGGTGGGGTGGCTGTAACATTAAACACTCGGTATGAGCGTTTATGCGTAGAGCATTTAATGTCTTTGGCTCACTTCCCAAGAACTGGAGTATTCATTGAATATGATTAAGGATTTATAGAGCAAAAACAATATGATAACAAAATTCAATTTCAAGGATAAGACCATTAAGTCTTATGCCATCCGAAAGCTGACACCCTTTGAGTGTTTCCGACTGATGGGTGTTCGTGATGATGTGATCCGCATCATGCAGAGCACCAATGCCCAGGCAGTAAAGCGAGTGCTCGCTTACAAGGGCAAAGGTAAGCCCGATGATATGGCAGTATCAGCCAGCCAGCAATACATGCAGGCTGGCAATTCTATCGTGGTAGATGTGCTCGCAGCCATCTATCAGCAGTTGTGGTACCCGAAACCGAGAAAGGCAGAAGCGCAGACATCTTTCTTTGATGATTTCTTTCCGGAAGATGTTCTGCCATCAAAGCCTATAGATACCAACCATGGTGAGAAACTTATCCTCACAACTTTCTCCGGATACGATTCTCAGCTCATGGCTGCCGATGTGCTCGCCCAGCAGCATCCCGATTTCAAATGGACGTGCGTAGGATGGAGCGATATAGACAAATACGCCTGTCTGATGCACGACCTCATCTTTCCGCAGTTTGCCGACAAAGCCCTGGGCGATATTACCAAAATCAACTGGCAGCAGGTAAAGAATAATGTGGGGGGGGCAAGAAATCGACCTTTTTACATACTCATCACCATGCCAGGATATATCGCAAGCCGGCAAACAGATGGGATTGAAAGAAGGTTCCGATACCCGCTCTGCACTACTCTGGCGAGTAGCCGATGCCGTGGAGGTATTGCGTCCGAAGTATCTGCTTCAAGAGAATGTGGCAGCCCTGGTAAGCGAAAAGTTTATGCCCGATTTCCAGAAGTGGCTTGATAAGCTTTCATCTCTCGGCTACGTAAGCCGATGGGCACGACTCAATGCCAAAGATTATGGTGTTCCGCAGAACCGAGACCGAGTTTTCTGCCTCTCAATGAGAAAAGATGTAGCTTTCGATTACCAGTTTTCCGACCCTATTCCGCTGAAGAGAAAGTTGGAAGATGTGTTGCAGGAAGAAGTAGATACAAGGTTCTTCCTGAAAGATGAAGCCGTCAGCAAGTTCCTCCAGGCAAACGATAAAGACACCTGCGTCTTCCATCAGTTCGAGATAGAGCCGAGCCATGAGAATGCAATGGCATTAAAAGCCATCCTCACCCTCTTCACGAAAGAGTCGCATCTTTGGTACCACACTCCGAAAGAGGTGCAGGAAAAGCTTTCTTCCATCCATACCGACGTAATGACGTTGTTCAACGATTGGCAAGAAAACGGCAAGTTCTCAAATCCTAAGTTGGATAGTATGTATCATCAGTTTTTGGAGAGAAAATGATTTGCAGTCTAACCCATGTTGCGAAGCCTTCGCCAATGATTAGGGGGGGGTATCAGCAGGTAGTAAACATAACAGACGGAGAATGTGCAGCCACCTTAACAACTCGCTATGGGTCGATAGGACCCACCAATATCCTTACGCTTGCGCATTATCCAATGACAGTAGTATTATATGAGTTTGAATAAAATGATTCATATCCCTATAAGTTTTCAAAAGCTCTTCCTCGGTTCTCTGCAAAAGCACTGCGTGAGACAATTTGTTGTGGGGGGGTATGGTTCAGCTTTAGGCACAACAGACTTAGGTCTGCCCAAGATTGTAATTGAGTATGATTAAACAACAACCTCTTAACGTTTGTATGGGGGAAGTAGCCGTAACGCTTAACACCCGATATGAACAGTTGTGCGTAGAACATTTTATGTCACTTGCTCACTTCCCCCGAACTGGGGTATTGATAGAATATGCTTAGAAAGAACGCTCGCTTAGAACAGATGTATCAGCGTGGTTTCCGTCCATCTCACGCTTTGTGGGTAGATACTTACAACAAGCAATATGGGGGGTATCATCTATACCATATTAGCAGGTGTAAGCAGTCGGAACCATTATTATGTAGCAGTAGAATTATGAATAGTAATCGTCCCATCATCCTCGGTTCTTATAGCCCGTCTCAAAACGGCATTATCGTTTCCCCTCGGCATAGCCTTACGCCTTTGTGGGGGTGGCAAAGGGCATGATGTAGATAAACCGAAAATATTATTAGAGTATGAATAAGGTTATACCTTTCGTAAAACGATTCAAGGCTTTATGCCCAAGGATAGAAGGCTACTCTACCGCCCTATCATCAAGATATGATGGATGGGGGGGCTTGTACGACAACCACGGGCAGCATACGATATTATTGTTAGTATATGATTAAGCTGATAACAATTAATACCCCCCCCATAATCTGCGGCGCTATCACTGCTCATTATTTCAAGGATGGGGTATCGAATATCCTTCCCAATACAAACTCGCAGATAAAGGCTGCGGCAATATTAGTAATGTATGACTGAAAGGCATTATATCGGTTGGTCTAGAGACCATAAAGGCAAGGTTCGCAATCGCCCACGCAAGGATATTGCGAATGCAGTAACCCAATTCACAAGCGGCGACAGTTATACCAATCAAGATGGTTTGGGTGATACATCGCCTTATGTAATATATGAATATGATTAAGATATTAGCCATTCAAGAGGCGAGAACATTGCACGCCAAGGAAGTACGCAGGCAGACCGGCACCAATGATTATCGGGATTAAGCCATCTTCTTTCGCGATAATCATTTGATGCAGTGCATCGGCACCTCCCATACGAAGGATAATCTTCTTGCCTTCAGATATGAATAAAGAAAAGTTATGAACAAAATACATCCGATAGTAGTAGGTATGCTGAATACGCCTCCATTTTTTGATAAGTGTTTTCAGCTGGGAAAAAGAGTGTATGCAGTAAAAGGCATAGCACCAACTTGTAATACATGTGGGGGTGGTGGACGCGTCAGCCCAAAATATTTGTGGTATATGATTAAGCAATCCATCATCACTCACTATCGAACCGAGGAAGCCAAGGCATATCGCAAGATACACGGCGACAGAGGCGGTTGTCGCTATCAGGATAAGTATCATCGCCCAAGCCTCTTTCCCTGGAGCAACTGCATTTCCACCGTAACGAAAGATAATCTCTTATGTCAGGAATACAAATAAGAACCTGCGCAAGCAGGGGCAGAGCCGAAGGCGATTGGTACTCCAACCCTCACGCCCAAAGGTTAGAAATCGGCAGCTATATCAGCAACGCCATCTCTTCCATCGCCAAGGATTTTATGATCATTATAAAATATGAGTAAGAAAAGAAGCAATAGAAAGGATTTGATAAGAATGAAGTGGAGAGAGGATGATACCATCCGCTTCTACCGTGATGTGCCCGATAAGCGAGGTGTAAGTGAAATGGTAATCAATACCCCCCCAATCCCGCCTATTCCATCATTTCCGGAAATGTAGCTTATGTCCTTATCCCCCTTTAAGGGAATGTTGAATGTTGAATGTTGAATTGCCTAACGGACCAAAGCCTCCGTTCCCAGCGATTCTATCGCTGGTCCCACTCAAGGACGTTAGCCTAATTCAACACTTAACATTTAACATTATCCATTTCCTTTTGTCCCCCTCCCTCAATAAAAAAACCTTAACTTTACACTCAGAAAAAGCGAGAAAACAGGCGTGCGTATATCGCCACCCTTCTCTTTCATCACATTTAGGATAACAAATAAAAGAAACGCAAAATGGCAAGCAAAAACAAAAACAGAGTAACCAACCTGCAGCAGCTCCAACAACGTAGTGCGGAGTTGAAAGATGCAGGCTATGTAGCTGTTCGCCCGGATGCCTTCGTGTCGCCTAAGAACGGCGGTAACAAGGTCTTTTCCTGGAACGACTACGTACACGGCATGCTCCTTACTACAGCCGGAATGTCGGCAAGCGGTGGCGATGCAGGCAGTTCCGCAGCCCGTCAGCAAGTCTCCACCATCTTTGCCTCTTCCGGAGGCGAAAACCTGGGCAAACCGAAAGGTGTAGGAACCGAAGGCCTAGGCTTTATGGATTGGGGTATGGCCAACCGATTACCAAACCTTATCTGGATGCTCTCTCGTATGTCGCCTTTCACGGCAGCCGGAGTAGATTACATCAAGAAAATTTTGGTAGGTCGCGGTCCCGCAGCCAAGTATCATTACACCCAGTACGTAGGCGGCAAGATCACAGAGAAGTATATCTCCTACAAGAGTGCCGGAGTCTTGCTCCGCGGTCAGATAGCCGACCTCAAAGCCAAGGAAGAGGCAGCCCGAAAAGCCGAGCAGGAAGAGCAGAACCAAACCCAGCAGCAAGGAAATCAGCAGTCCTCTCAGCAAGAGGAGCCACCGTTCCCTGCGATTCCTTCGCAGGTCACCCCTTTTACCAATGAAGAAGATAGCGAGGAGATGAAATCCCTGAAAGAAGCCCTGGCGAAATGGGAAGAAACAAACGCCCAGCTTCGTGATTTCATTGAGAATAACGATTTGATGCAAACCTTCCTCGATATGGCGGGCGATATGGCGCTGATGTCTCAGTGCTTCGTGGAACTCCAGCTCAACCAGCGTTCCCTCGACGAGAACGGCAACGCCGTCCCTACCGCCCAGTGGACCCCAAAAGTGGTAGGCATCAAGCACCGCAGCATCTTCACCACCCGGCTGGAGCGCATGGACGAAAACTACCGCATCAACTATGCCTATGTTAGCAACCAATGGCTAGACCCAACCCAGTACGTCGGCGTGCAGAAAGAGGAAGACCGAAAGATAGCCGCCATCCCCTACCTCCCTGCCACGTCAGCCGTAAAGGATTTGCAGCGCAAGATCCGTGAAGCTCGTCAGCAGCGGGTAAGCCGCAAGAAACGCCCTACCCGCTTCATCATGTCGCCAAGGGATTTCGGTGGCCCGTACTATGCCGATGCCCTTTGGCACTCCATCTTTGCCGGCAGCATCTTTGAGTATGCCTTTACCATCGTAGATGACCGTCTCACGAGAAAGCGCAACAGCAACATCATCGGTCGAGTTATCTATATCCATCAGGACTATATCGCCAAGCTCTATCAGCAGCAGGGCGAGCAGAAAAAGGAGACCATCGGCGAGATTCAGAACGAAATCTTCACATCTATCAATACATGGCTCGCCAACCCCGATAATGCTGGTCAGGCGCTCATCTCCTCTGTCTTCACTGGTAGCGACGGAAAAGAGCACAAGGCTTGGGAAATCGTAGAAATCGAAACCAAGGCAAATGATCAGGCGAATGCCGACAAAACCGAGCTGCAGGAAATAAGCAGCATCATCTTCTTTGCCATGGGTCTTGATGCAAAGCTCATCGGTAACACCCCAGGCGATACCGCATCATCTGGCGGTACCGACCTGAGAGAGCGTTTCCTGGTGAAGCAAATCCAGTTTGCCCCCTTGCAGCAGTTGATGATCCGTCCGTTGGAAGTCCTCACCCGCTTCAACGATTGGGATGAGCACCTGGTATGGCAGATAGATAGAGAAGTATTAACCACCCTCGATAACTCGAAAACGGGCGTAGCCAAGCAGGGGCAGGAATAATGGATAATGAATAATGAATAATTTATAGAGGCTAGCGCCTTTGAGCTAAAAGCCCTATAAATTGTAAATTGAAAATTGAAAATTATAAATTGTAAATTATAAATTACTCATGATACTCTTCACAAACCAAGAACTCCGGCTCCACCTCCCCAGCAATGCCCTGGATGAGATAGCCAACCTGCAGGGTATGCTCGACAACAGCGAGAAAGATTTCCTGAAGCCTCGCCTAGGCGCATCGCTCTACGACCGCCTTTGCAAGCAATATGCGAGCATAGACCCTTCCACATTCTGCGATGCAGTAACCGATGGTACCTATACCAGCGACCCATGGAATGAGCTTCTTCTTTATGCCCAGCGCATGATCGTAAATGATGCGATGGCGCAGAACATCGAGAAGCAAGCCCTCTCCATCAATGGTACCGGCATCAACGTAGCTTCCAGCAACGATTTTGCCGTAGCCACCGACAAGCAGATAGCGCAGGGCAAGGAAAGCTATCGCCAGTCAGCAATGACCTCGCTCAATAACATGCTTTCTCTTCTCGAAGGATGGGCAAAGGAAGTGAATACTCCTATGCCTATCGACGAAGCATCGGACGATAACGCAGAAGGCAGCACTCCTACAGCAATCGAGGAAATCGTAACCCTTTGGCAGGAGAGCAAGTACTATTACTACCATCGGGATCTGCTTTTCCCTACCTGCGAGTCTTTGCAGCCGTATCTCGATATTTACGGCAACAGAGACAAGTTTGTTCGTCTTATCCCCGATATGCTTTTCATTCAGAGTGAATATCTGGAAGAAGCATTTGGCGAAGATTTCATCCCTCGTCTCTTGCAGGCAGATGAAAATGACAAGATGCTGAAGAAGGCACGTCAGCTTGTAGCCGCCTATCTCAAGGAACGTACATCAGTTATCAGTTTTGATAAGTTAACCCGCTCCACAGCGCACAATGATGCCATCACCGTAAGGGAAAGCATTCACCGCTTGCTGAAGAAAGAGGAAGCCGAAAAACAGGCGAAACTCGATGCAGCCAACAATGGCAATGCAGAAGGCGTTTCTTCGCCAACGAGTAACACCTCCAGCGAGTCTGCATCGGATGATAACGATGAAGGTTACAAGAACAATCAGGCTGGCTCCCGAATATTCGTAACTCCTATTTTGTGCTGATATATGCAGAATATTTCATCATCAGTACACCCAATTCATCGTCATCTGGAATGGCGAAATTGGGGGGGTAAGGTGCCCGCCCTAAGAGCTACGGACTATAAAAATCCGCATTGCATTCAATATGAATATACTTAATAAAAAAGGCTTATTTTCGTTTTGATGTCATATTAAACACGCTTTAGTACGCTTAATTTGACGTTTAATCGTGAATTAAGCCAAAAACAGGCAAAAATTTTTCTTAATTTTCAAATAAACAACAAAAACAAGGATTTATGGAAAATTTATCATTACAGGAAATCATCAGCATTTTAAAACCAGCTATCGGTGCAAGAATGCTTACCCAGGAACAGAAAGATGCCTATGAGCAGGGATTGTCTCTCCTGGAAGGTGCAAGTAACGCACGCTCGTTTATCGACAACTCTCGTAAGTTTAAGGATTATCATCGCCGTACCCGACAAATGATAGCCTATCTTAATAGCTACAGCAACTCTCAAACCAACGCTGCATCATCATCTGCTACCGACAAGCGCCACGTGGGCCGTCCAACCAAGCAGGAGCAAGCAGCCTATGCCGAGCTTCAGAAGCAGAAAGCCCTGGAAGAGGCAAAGCAGTCTCTCTTCCCAAATATGAAGCCGGACACCACCGTGCAGCCGCTTACCTACAATGGTATCGTAGCCAACCCAAATGGCGAGAGCATCGCAGCCACCATGCCAAACCTGATGCAGATCCGTCCGTTCCTATCACCATCTCTTCAGGAACAGGTGAACACCGTGCGTGATCTCCGTAACGAGATGGCAAGCAAGGCAGAGCAGGCTAAGACGATGACAGAAGCCAACGAGAAAGCTATCTCGCAAGGCAAGAGCGCCATCTACACCGAAGAAGAGATAGCCAAACTCGCCACAAGAGCCGTAGAAATCGAAAGCGACCTCCTCCCTGCTATCTTTACAGCAGTAGATAGAGAGATGGGTGAGTGCTATCTGCGACTGAGCGAGAAGACTGGCGACCCTGAGTACATCGACTACGTGAAGAAAGCCTTCACCATCGACCCTCAGACTCTCCGTACCCAGTTCAAGCCATTCTACGAGAAGGCGCAAGCCCGTGACCCTCGCTTCGCCGCCCAGGTAGCCGAGAAGATAGCCAACGACCGCCCGGAAGTAAAGGCAGCCCGTGATGCAGCCGCAAAGCACAAGGCAGAAGCTGATGCCTTTATCAAGTACATCATCCGTAAGGACAAGCTTTCTACAAAGACGAGAGTGCAAGGCATTAAGGATCGCATAGACCAGCTTCGTCAAAAGTACTCCGACATCGTGAGTGAGGATGAGCTTTCTGGCTATGAAGCCATCCTCGCAAAAACGATAGAAGAAGCACAAGAGGATGCCTAAGCATAAAAGCCTGTCCTCCACTCTGCGCCCCCGTTCCCAGCGATTTCATCGCTGGGTTCTTTTGTTTTATGTCCCCCCTAATAAGAAAAAACTCCATATCTTTGCCCTATAAAACAAAGAAAGAAAACAATGGCAAAGGATAAAGAAACTATAGAACAGAAAAGTCAGCGCTTTAAAAGGCTCTGCATTGATATTCTTGCGCAAAGTGGGAATTGTCAAGCCTCTCAGCATGACTTTGGCGAAACTACGAGTATCAAGGAGATGTGCGATACTTGGCATAAGTATTGGCATGGCATGATAACAGAGGTTCCTCTGCAGGTAGTGCAAGCCTTTCACGATTTCTATCCTGACTTTAAGGCTGAAATCAATGCAGCGGGTATTTTCTATAACGAAGATTCCCGTACCGGCTACGTGCTGGTAGGCGATAGTGATGAGCCTGTTCATCTTTCCTTCGCTCATACTGCTTATGTTCTTGGCAATGCTCATGTGGTGCTGCATGGCAGTGCCTCTGCCTTGGCCATGAATGCCGACTGCAGGATAGAGTTATTGGATAATAGCCGAGCCACCATTAAGGAAGGTTACGCTATTGCCCGAAATAATTCTTATCTTGTAACAAGTAAGGTGGCTGAATGTTACGACTGCGCAACCGTCCATATAACTGATGGTACGCTGAAAGACCATGGGCATAGAGAAATCTGTGCGTATGGAAAGGCTACCATCAACAGCTTCACTTCTCGTTTGATTAAATTATACGATCAATCTAAACTGAATATTAAGAAATGAAATCCCATCTCACCATATTAGTTGACGATAAACCAACAGCGCAGTCTTCTGACTTCTCTATTGATATAGAGGACCAGAACCCTGTGTTCAACGATACAGAAATGTTTTCCTACCCATTTACCTTGCCTCTCAATGGCAACCGATGGTTATTGAAGAACATTGAAGACCCTCGCGCATCTATCCGTGCGGTAAACTTGGAGCATAAACCTACCAAGATTTATGCCGATGGTTTGCCATTCCGTAGTGGAACGCTTGTGATGCAGGATGATGAGGAAATAACCGATTCTCTCTCCATGAATATTGATGCCAGTACGCAGAGTTTCAGTGACCTGATCGGCTCGCTGAATTGTCGTGATATTCCAGTCAAGGACACAATCATCATTGGCGAGAAGATAGGTAATGTGAGGGTGGATATTGAGAGCGATCCAATCGTTAAGGTGGAGGTTTTTGTGGCTGGAGGTAAGCATAAGAGCGATAAGACGGAAACCAGAACCATACAGGCTCGACACGTTAGCGTGAGCAAGGTGCTGGAGCCGCAAGCCCTTGGTTTTTCTTATCCTGGTTCTTGTAAGGAATATGCTGGTACGACTACCGATCATAAGGCGGCAGACGCTTATAAGGCTGGTGAGAGGTCTTACCCTAATAATCATACCGTAAACGTTCCTGCTTTGGCGGATAAAGGCGATTATATCAATGTATCGGCGGCTTATGGTGAGACGGATGGAGCAGGACGTGCCGCTACTTATTGCAATGCTCGTATCTGCTACAAGCATCATGGTTTGGATGATGAAGGGCAAACATCGAGTGATGTCATCAGCGTAAAGGATTGCAAGTGGACCTATGAGGATTTATATCCATACTGGGTGCTCGATGCCAAGAGACCGCAGTCGGGTATCTGTTTCTATGTACTCTATTTTTTGGATTGTCTCTTTGCTCATCTTGGCGTATCTTTCGATAAATCTGCGTTGATGAAGATTGAAGATATGAAGCACCTTTGCTTTTTTACTACTGTGTGTGCCTATGATACTGTCAGCTATTCTTATGATAAGAATGATCTAACTGGTGATAACCAGCCTTTCCTCCATCCTCACCATGGAACTTATTATACCGAAGATGAGATTTGGAAGGCAAAGGATAAGATTAAAAGCCCAACATACATAGCTGGTTCTGACAGAGAAGCGGAGGTTGTAGCAGAAAAAATCCCTGGCGAAATCAAGACTGGTTATTTTACTTCCCAAGAGCATATCAATAGTTGGCTGGAATCTCGCGGTTGCGGTGGTAAGATTGAAATCGTAAAGGCAGAAGATAAGACAGTACAGGAACTTACCCTTACCACACCTGAAGGTACATCAGAGCATGTGCAGGTAGGCGAAACAACAAGCGAAGGTGGTAAGGTTACGGGTATCAGTATTGAAGCCCAGATTCAGAAATTCAGCGTACAGGCAAATGTCCTCAATATGAAAGCTAATAGTGATAATTTTCCTGATGAAAGTGTAAGCACTGTTATCTCATCCTTAGAGGCAGCCTTTGGTATCAAATTTTCTTATGATTATGAGCAAAAGAAGGTTACTGCGTATCTCATAAGAGACGTTCTTCGTCGTAGCGGTAATGCTGCCCGAACTTTTCATGCTAACGTTCATTCTATCACACCTATGACTGAGAAGATTACAGGTGTGCGTATGCGATATTCAGAGGAAAATGATACAAAGGATCAGCAGCAGTATATCAAGGATAGCCGTAAAAACAAGAATATGGGCTATGATACCGATTACAACTATATCGACTATCCTGAGCCAAATTCAGGCGATAATGCGACCGTTTACAATAAATCTTATGTGGAGTTCTTTCACAATCTCAGCAATGGCGATAAGCGATGCTATATCGACCAAAAAACGGGCAATGCCTATCGTGTCAAGGTTAATAGTGATGCCACTACTACGTCAGACTTGAAGCCTGTCCTTTTTGAGGTAGGTCAGTTTAAGGGAGTGGAATACGGAGATTGCAGCGAGGAAAATGAAGACTTTATCCAGGATATTAGTATCGACTTTACTCCTGTACCTTTCAATGATGTCAATTATTTCAAGGAAATAGAGGCTGCATACGGCTCTCACGAGGCAACTGACTCTTACGGAAAGAAATATGGCGTAACTATCGCCGATAGTCAGCCTATTCTTTGCGCCTATGTGGATGAAGATATGGAGCATGAATTTGTAGAGCAGATTATTAACCAAACTATTTCCTCTCCATTCTGCGATTTCTATATGAAACAATCTTTGAAGCTCGTAGAGAGTTATGATCCATCGGACACCGATGACGGCAACTCTCCTTTGCAGGATGATTCTCGTTGGGGCTTTGCTTTGGCATTGATGAGAGGTGGTGGCGCAGACGCAAGTATTCAGTCTTATGACTTCAATTACGATGGCTTCGGCACATCAAAATGGCGTTCTGCTGTAGGCAAATATGCCCTTTCTTGTGACTCCCTCGATATGATGGGTAATCTCTTCGATTATAATGGTGTTCAGGAAGGATTGGGTAATGGAGAGCGTTTTTCTCTAAAAATACGTGCATTCAAAGAACCATCTTGGCTCAAGGATCCCAAGTATGCTAACGTATCACTCTGTGCTCCTGACGAAGTGGATGAGAAGACTGGTGAAGTTGTAACCAAAATCAAGTCTCGCGGCTTGTTTGATACTTTCATCCTGCCATACGCTTATTTCTTACTCAATCGCAAGAAATATAAGATACGTTGCTCTACTACCGTAGCGCAAGTAGCAGACATTCCTAACCACTGGATGGAATGGTGGAATATCGGTGGTATCAAATGCCTTATCGACAAAGTGAATACTACTATCAGTGCAGAAACCGGACTTGATGAGGTGGAGTTGACTGTCTATGCGCTATAATATAAATGAGAAATGAGAAATTAAAAAGGTAAAAAGGTAAAAAGAGCATTCTTGCTTTTACCGGAAGGTAAAAAACAAAATTACGACTATGATGTACAGATTGAGAAACGAAAAGAACCTGATTACGGGTGTAGGAATACATTCATGTCTTGGAGAGGATATACCATCCTTCGCTAAGGCTTTGCGTGAAGGTAGATGTGGCTTATACCATGATACCTATCGAGAGAAAATTGGGTATCAGTCATGTTTGTGCGGTGCAGTACCACAGGTATCATTCGATTATACAGACCGTCTATCCAGGGCGCAGAGGCAATGCTTCTCCCTTCCTACTTACTATGCACTAAGTGCCGTAAGGCAAGCGCTCGAAGAAGCAAAGGTTAGTGATGACTTCTTGAAGAATCATCATGTGTCTCTTATCGTAAGCAACGATTCTACTGCAGATGCAGTGATGGATACAGGTACAATAATGCAGCAAACGAATGACACACGTTGTCTGGGTGCAGGTGCGGTGTTCCGCTCACTCAACTCTACAGTTAGTATGAACCTTGCTTCCCTCTTGGGTATTCATGGTTTGTCGCTTACTGTGAGTGCAGCCTGCGCAGGAGGCGGTCATGCCATCGGCTTGGCACAGATGCTTCTCAATAGCCACCAAACGGAAATGGTTATTGTGGTGGGTGCGCAGGAGGCTGGTCCTTTCTCTATGCAGTCTTTTGATGCCCTGGGTGTTTTTACTACTGATGCAGTACGACCTTTCGATAAGCATCGTTCTGGTCTCGCTCCTTCGGGTGGTGCAGCTTGCATTATCTTAGAGTCAGAGTATTTTTATCGCATGAGAGAAGAGGATGAGGATATGAAACATACTCCTTTGGCCAAGCTGTCCGGCTATGGCTTTTCCACCAATGGCTTGAAGTCTCCGTGTACCCCACTCGCCTCTTATGAGTCTGTAGCCATGGTTAAGGCGATAGATGATGCCCTGTTGGATGAAGGCGATATTGATGTGGTCCTTGCTCATGCTACGGGTACGCCTGCAGGTGACGAAGCCGAGGCAACCGCTATCAAGGATTCCTTTACCTTATGCCCTCATGTGGTAGCAACCAAGGGCATGACCGGGCATGAATGTTGGATGGCTGGTGTTTCTCAAGCCGTGCAAGCTGCATTGATGATAAAGCACGGCTTCCTTCCTGGTTGTGTAGGTACAAAGGACAATGCCTTTCCTGACCTCAAACTTGTGATGAAGACGATGAAATATGCGCCGCATAATATCCTTTGCAATTCGTTTGGATTTGGTGGCACGAATGCCTCCTTTGTCATCTCTAAAGGGTAAAAAGGACTTTTAAAAGTAAAAAGGTAAAAAGAGCATTCTTGCTTTTGCTTAATGATAAATAGAAAGAGAATATGGAAAGAAAAGATATACAGGAAAGATTATATACCATTATTAGCGGGTTGAGATCGTCTTGGAATGATGCAGAGATAACTGATAGTTCCGACTTGCGAGAAGATATAGGTTTGGAGTCTATTGATTTCTTGGACTTAATACTTCAGACGGAAACGATGTTTAGCATCAATATTACTCCATCTGAAGCCGCAGGTTGCAAGGTAGTTTCAGACTTTGTTTCACTCGTGGAACAAAAAGTCAATCTGTAACGTTTAACATTCAAAACTAAATCAAAATGGCAAAACAAATACTCTTAACATCTGGCTCAATATTGACTAACAATCCTATTACGTTTTCTATCAAACCGGAAACCGTTAACTCACCATCCTTTCACCGCGTCATCGTAGAAGTAACGTATGATAATAATAATGGTAACTACGAGGTTATCAAGCTTTCTGTGCCAGTGACTCAAGAAGGTAATGATGTAGAGTTGGATATTTCCTCTGCATTACGTGTACCTTTAGAGGACTTCCAGTATTCGCCCCTTGTTGCTACTTACCCGATGGTCAAATGGTATATTAAGGCATACGATGAGTATATGAACATTAATGGTGAGTTGAAGACCAATCAAGGCGAGCAATATTATCCGCAAGAACCAGATGCAAGTACTGGTGGTAGTACTAATCTGCGGTGTATCACAGGCGCATTTTCTGATATTGAGCGAATGGTATCGGGTGTAACGAAATCGGTTACATCTTTATCGCGTAAGCCTCAGTCTTTGCCGCAACTGATGGTTGTTGGTGATACTTATGCCTATACCCCTGCCTACTCTACCCCTCAGTCTTTATTGGGCAGTAGTGGTACGCCTGGCCTTACCGCTCCTCAATCTCGTGAGGTTGAAATCACGAAGGAGGGTTTACAGACTATCGGCGAGCAGAGTATCTATGCTATGCCGAAAGATGAAGCTAAGGACCGTATGATTTTCCGCTTTATCAATTCTTTCGGTGTATTGGAGTGTATCAGCGTGCCGAGAACCTACAGCAAGAAGCTCTCTCTTCAGAGCAGTAGTTATACTATTAGCAAGTTAGAAACATTCAATAGCTTCTCTCGTGCAGCAGTAAGTAAGAAGAATGATCAGGAAAGCTGGTTGTTTATGACTGACCCGCTGGATGAGAACTGGTTACAATGGTATCTGCATGAGTTCCTAATGAGCAAGCATGTTTGGCTGAACATAAAAGGCAACTGGATTCCATGCTCCATCATCCCAGAAGATGAAATTACGTTCCTGAATAAAACTAATACCAATATGTATTCAGTATCATTTGTGGCGAAACTCGACATCTACGGAACGCCGATGATTTAAAGGTAAAAAGAGCCTTTTTACCTTTCCTTGTCCCTATCGAAAAAACGAATATTGCTATTTTTGTAATGTAAAAACATAAATTTTTTAATCGAAAAAAAAAGATGGTAACAGAAGCAAAAAGTACGAACTATTGGATCTCGAGCACCGCACTCTATATCCAGCTCAATGCGATGGGAGAGCCTGACTACATCCAGTGTAGTGTAGTATCGGGTGCCTCTGTCCTCTGCTATATGAGCAATGTGCCCGGCTTGGGCTATGATGCCGGCCACAACTATCAGCGCTGGACGCTTGCTGCCTACCCTTCTATCTTTCCTGATAGCGAACGGAAATATGTGTATATCGCTATTCCTCGACAGCCTACCACGGATAACAACCAGGCTACCGTCGTGTTTCCTGGTGAGAAGATAGATATTTATGGTAAGACTATTCCATCTTCCGGAACTGAAGGTGTGCAGATAGGCAACGAGGCCTACTATTATATCTTTACAGGCGGTATCATATCTGCCGTAAAGACCGATGCCGACAATACCAGAAAGCGAGAATGGGAACAGCATTTTGACTGCGGTAAACTGGCTACCGACGAGGCGATAGCCAGCGGCGGTGAAGGCGCATGGTGGCGGTATAATTCCGTATCAGATACCATCACCTTCCTCAAAGAGATTCTGAAGGCAACCTTTAATGAATTGTCGGCAAAGGTGGCACATATTACCAGTCTTTTCTTAGGTGAGCATGAGCTGAAGGGCGTTGCTGACAGTAACGGCACCCTGGAAACAAGCAATGATACCGTAGTTACCCCTCAGTATCTCGGTCAGTTCGGTGTGAAGCATTTTCTTGCCAAGGATAAGGATGATACGGCTGCAGGCTTAATCACCTTTCTGAAAGGCTTGCGTTTAGGCAAATCGACTAAATACTACATAGATGGAAACGGAAACGCTATCCTGTCTGATGTGATTGTGAAACTTTTGAAGTCGTTCGATTTCAGGGAATCAGAGCAAACGGGCTTTGCAATCAAGCAAAGAAGTGATGGCAAGTATCAGATGTTGCTCACAGACCTCATTGTATGGGGAAAAGCTGTCTTTAATGAGCTGGAGACAAGGAAGGTTTCTTACGCTGGAGGTAATATTAACCTCTCCGGTGCTGGCAGTAAACTTGTAAAGGTTGTACCAGTTGTCTATAATAGAAAGGTTGATGAATACATCACATCTACAGACGAAGAGTGCGATGGTTGGAAATGTTACTTCCTCGCAGACGATGGCACAACGGCTACACAGAACTGGTGGATGGTCGGCGACCAGGCAAGATGTCAGACCTTTAACATCAAGCCTGGAGTTTACGACAACGTATCTAACAAGGAATACTGGAGGTGTGTTGTCGCGGTTTCTTCCGAGAGCGAGTATATTGTAGATAATAATGGAGAGAGCCTTTATGGCGACAAGAAATTCGACTGGGTTATTCTTTCCAGGACTAATTGCTTAGTGAATAGCGATATTCCAGCTTCGGGCGATGCTATTGTCCTCGATGGTCATCAGGTAAAAACGGGAGAAGAGAGCAGTATCAGCAGGACTAATGTTCTCATGCTTGAATCATCCGGTGCAGACACCCCTCGCATCGTTGGATATAAAGGCATTACTGACTTTACTCACAAAGACAAGGAGGTATTCATTATCTCACCAAGCAATGTGACAATATCATCATCCGTGTTCAAATTCAAGAGTGCGAGCGGACAAGATATTACTATCATTAATGACAGAGGTGCTTATGATGCGGCGACCGACTATTATTATTATGACAGGGTAAGCTACGATAATGCCTATTGGACTTTTATCTATAACGGAGATAATCAGCCTGTTAAGGGTATTACTCCTACAGAGGAAGCGGTTAATGGTACTGTATATTGGCGAAAGGATCTGTCTGGTGGTATCAAAGGCGACGACGGTGTGGCTTATCAGGTAATGATAACGAGCGACACTGGCACGGTGATGATAAACGGCTCGGGGAAAATGACGCTCAACGCTACGCTGCTGCGCAATGGCGAAGACATAAGTGACACTATCAGCAACAGCTCGTGGTCATGGTGGCGACAGTCGGCTGACGCTGAAGACGATGCTGTATGGAACACGCTGCATGAGGGCGTGGGGCGCTCGTGTCTTATCACACGTGACGACGTGAGCAGACAGGCACAATTCGGGTGTCGTGTGTATATATCAGAAGTGAAGACTATAGATAGCAACATATAACAATATAAAAACAACAAATAACGATTATGGCAAAAGTATTAGCTAATGGTCAGATTACTATCGTTGACCTCAATGACGGCAAGGCCGTACAGTGTTTTACTCAGTGCTCTAAGGGCGAGACCCAGATTTATACTCCCGACACGGGTGTGTATACTCCGAACTACTCGTCGAGTGCTCCGAACGTGGTGACAGCACGTGTATACGTGACTGGCAGTGGTACAGACCAGGCTCCGACCTCGGCTTGCAGCGGATGGTCGTGGAAGGTGGACGGTGTGGCTGCGACTCCGGTGAGCGGCAAGTCGTATCAACTGAACCTCGCCAGCAACATCGACAAGAACGGCAGCGTGAAGAACATCGAGTGGTCGTGCCAATACACTGACCCGGAGACTAAGGCTACGACTACGTGTATCGGCTACAAGACGATTTCGCTGGCGAAGAGCGGCGGTGCGCTCCAGACGGTGCAGATAGAGACTCCCGACGGAAACACGTTCGACTCGACCAACAATAGCAAGACGCTGCATGCCGTTGCGAAGTTCTTCCGTGGCAACGTGCAGGACACTTCTCTGACTTCTATGACTTGGGAGGTGCTGAATATCAGTGCAGGAACCTGGAGCGCCGTGGAATCGGGCAACGTGAGCACTTCGGGCGGCGTGAGCACTCTGAATGTGAGTGCCAATGACGTGCTTAACTTCCAGACGTTCCGCTGTACGGTGAAGGATGGTGCTGACACTGCAAGCGCTATCGTCACGTTCTTCGATGCGAGTGACCCTTACGTGGTGGAGGTGTACTCGCTGACGGGTGACAAGATTGTGAACGGTGCCCAGTCGACCGAGCTTTTCGCTCGTGTGTGGAAGGACGGCAAGGTGGTAGAGGATGGTGCTGCGGTAAAGGCGGACAACAGCCATGCTTCAAGCTTCACGTACAAGTGGACAAAGTACAATGCGAGCGGTGTGGCTACCAACTGGAACGGTACGTCAAGTGCGGTAAACGCTTCGACCAAGCCTTACGTCACGGTGGCTGCCACTGACGTGAGCGGAAGAGGTACATTTACTTGTGAGGTGTCAAAATAAGGGCACCTCACCCTTATTTTTTTTCTGTAAACTAAAAGATGAAAGTATATGGCAACATTATTGGCGAGGGGTCAGATAACGATAGCGGCGATAAAGGACGGTAAGGATGGTGCGGACGCAATCACCATACAGCTTGTAGGTGCTCCACTCATCTTCGATGCAGGGTCGGACGGAATTGTTCCAAAGGGCGTTACAAATTATGCTAGGCTCTATGTGACGGTAGGCGAAAAGGACGTGAGCGAGTATGTAGAACAACCTTTCTATGTTCCGTCCGAAGGAATGAATGTATCTGAAGGTGGATATATGATAGATAGGAGAGAGCACAATGGAAAGATGGCTTGGTATCTAGGTATCAAGTCCGATGCCATAAGCAAGGTGTATCTCAGTGACAACAAGACTGAGGTGTCTGCAACGTCTGGCTATATCACTTTCGTTTTTGTATATGGCGCAAATCAGTACGTGTATCAGCTTCCGTTCCTAGTGAACGTGGCAATGTACACTGGCGAACTCACGCTTACCAACAAGCAGTTTGAAGTGAAGATGCGTGAGCTGAGCACGAATTATGATAATCTCCCACTAAAGACGACGGCTGCACTCACAGATTATACGACAAGCATCAAGCAGACCGCAAGGGAAATCTCACTCTCGGTGAGCGAGAAGGCGATGGGCAGAAGGAACATGCTGCCAGGAAGTGCGCTGAGAAAGGGTGATGATGGTTTTGAGATGAGTATCTACGGAGATTTCGACGGTAGCACATACACAAAAGGTTATCGTGGAAATCAAGGAATCTTCATGAATGGCGGTGTTAGCGGTTCTAACTTTTTTCGAGTCAAGTCATACTATGATGGCTCGGAACAGCAATATGGTGGTCTTTTTTGGCGAGGAGGCGGTGCGTCTAAAAACATCAAGGTGCAAGCCAACAAGAAATACGTCTTGTCCTGTTGGGTAAAGTGCGACCGAACGGACGTGACCATTGCGCTCGAAACCATCTACAATGCATCCGAGACTACCATTACAAGACCAGGAAGACCATCTACTACGACAAACAGCTTCCATGTCAGTAAGGCTAATACTTGGCAACTCATATCTTGCATCGTAACTACAGATGGAAGTTTCAATTATGTGGAGGTCAATTTTTGGGTATCACATAAGATAAACGGAGTAACCGCCACAGCCTGTTTCTGTCATCCGATGTTTGAGGAAGCCGAGGAGTACAACGGCTGGACGCTATCCAAATTGGATTATGACTATATTGGAGGCAACTTGATAGATAACTCTCGTACTTTTGCAAGTGGTGGTAATTGCAACGTAAGAACAAAATACGGCTCTGTTATCGCAAATGGTTATAACAGCGAATCGTCCGTGTTTAAGGCGAGGATGGAAGCCTTGGCAGGTTCGGTGCCATCCAAGTATTCTTTGCCATCATCCGCATCGAGCGGAACGAGGTATGCACTTGATAGTGATTGGTCGGTATGGCAGTATAACGGAAATTCATTGTCCGATGATAGCCACTATAACGGATGGCAGAAGACAAACGAATCCTTGCATCAAGATATAATGTTGGTTAATCTGAATCTCGAATTGAATAAGGACTACATTATCTCTTGGTACGCAAAATGCGAAGGAAAGGGTTTTTTTGGTGCTTATGCCGCAGACGTAGGGAAGACCGTGTACAGCGAGTACAGCGATGGTGGCATAGACCAATCTACTTACGGAGAGAATGCTTTCTTTTTGACAACACAATGGAAGCGGTTTTGGATGCACGTAAAACTGATAAAAGGTTCTTGTTCCGCTATCATATTCCGACAATACCGAGGAGACTTGTCATCGGGAAGTTCTGCCATGACGGTGTATTTCACCCAGCCTAAAATTGAGGAAGGCGCGACCGTCACCGACTGGACGGAGAAGCGCACCGACATGGTGGACAGGCAAGCCTTGCTCGCCACAGGCATCGACATCACAAATGGCAAAATCACCATCACCGCCAACAACACCATCTTCCGCGACAACAATGGCACCACCATCGCCCTCTTTGCTAACGGAAAGATTAATGCCTCGCTCATTGACGCTGATAAAATCGAGGTGAAGCACCTTTGGGCGAAGAGTAATGACGGAGCGAACAAGGTGGGCTACTTTGGCAACACTGAGGAAGAGGCCTGCAAGATTGACGATACATACGCTCCGTTGTTCGTTGGAGCCGATACGGCGAAAAACTCTCCGTTCTATGTAACGAATAAAGGTCACATGGTGTCTAAAAGTGCTACGCTTGGAAGCTTTTCGCTTGACGAATCCAGTCTCCGATACCTCACAGGTTACGATGACGAAGAGCCGGGTTTTGCTCTTTACAACGAATACATGGTATTCCGTGGGTACAGTAGGACTTTTTCGCCCCAAACAAAAAAGTGGACATCGGAAAGGAACAGGCTAATCTGGGTGGGTCGTAACGATTGGGTTTATTCAGTGCCTTCATTGATGAGCAATATACTTGTGCAAGATTCTTTCCCTATGACTACTGGTGATACCGCCAAAATAGGATTGCATATATCCGTAACAGGATGCGATGATAAATATCAGTATGAGGACGTCAATTATAACGGAGCCATGGGCAGTAATGTGTATGGTAATTTTGCGATATATGCAGAGAATGGAATGTATGCGGGATTCAGACCGATGACCAGAATGGCGAATTACAGTATGAAGTTAACGAAATTGGATTGCGTGATATATGTTTCTGTTACGGGCATCACGCTCACCCTCCCTGACAATCCTCAGAGAGGACAATGCTACAAGTTCATACAAGGTGCTGGAAGTTTTCATATCAAATCATCGAGCAAGAATATATATAGCATGAATGTTGGTCAAACGGACAATTTTACGAGTGACTCATATAACCAGATAACGGAGATTATCTGGATAGGCGACCACTGGAGAATAAATTGGTTTAGGGAATCCGTCGGTAAATAACGTTTTTAAAAATATATAATAGATTATGAAACTGCAATTAGACAACGTAATGGTGCGCCTCTCCTTGGATAGCGAGCAGCGCACGCAGATGGAACTCAGAAAGGAAATCGCCAACGCCATCTACAAGACTGGCAGAAGGGGCTTGGCGGACGTGGCACTCTCCACGAAGATGTGGAACGGCAGCAATGATACCGACTACACCGACGAGGAGGTTTCCGCCATCAAGGACTTCGTGGAGAAGAACTTCATCCCTGCCGTCATCGTGGCGGTGAACGAGGTGATAGAAAAAGCCACGATACCCCAAAGCTGAAATATCTAGTAAGTAATTTGGTAGCCACCACTCAATGTAAGGGGGGTATAAAACTCCCCCCCATAGAGTAAAAGTAAAAAGAAAGCGATTATAATGCAATTCCAAAGCCATTATAACCGCTTTCTTTTATCCCTAGAGGGAACTAAAAACATATACGTTTCGTTTTGCAAAAATCAGATAACAGAATTAATATATGATGGTAGTAATTGGAATGTAAATTGGTTTAGAGAATCATGCTTGCAAGATAGGCAAGGATGCCGAGAACGTGGACCTTGAAGCTGAGGATATTATTCTTATCAAGAAGATACTCTGCTCTGTCATGGCTGTAGGTGGTTATGGTCAGATAGTCGATTTGCTTGAAGGGTAATCTCTTAAAGGTAAAATGGTAAAAAGGTAAAAAAGCCCTGCTATCCATCGCGGACGGCAGGGCTGCATCGTTTTTTAATACTTTTTTAAAGATTATAACACCGCAACCCTTGTGGGGCAGCGGATTTTCGGGTGCAAAGATACGAAGAAAAAACGAGATACGTAGAGAAAAACGGAGAAAATCGGAGAAAAACTGGAAAAATTGGAAATCATCTGTAAATCTTCGGTCATATCCGCAAGAATTGTCCAGTTTTTTCACAGTGAAACACCCACCCCGCCAGGCTCTTTTACCTTTTTACCTTTAAAAGTTCTTGTTACTCTTTTACCTTTAAAAGTCCTTTTCATCAGCTATTTGTATGCTTCATCTCTGTTCTTTCTCCATATAGATGAAAGATACCCGTTCTCGCAGCTATACAGTTTGATGAGCGAACCGTAGAGGTTCATATAATAGAAAGTAGCCACATGATTCTCTACCAGATAACCATTGATGGTAACCTTTCCGTTCCTGGTGGTATAGGTAGTAGTGAAAGCCTGCTTACCCTCTATCACCATGCACATGGTGCCATCCTCATTAAAGGTCATGGAGGCTACATGATTCTTACCAGTTGCATAGTCTGTTACCAGAGCATACCATGTGCCACGTAGTGCCATATCGTGATCCGTATCATCGGATATATCATCCATCTTTTTGCCACAACTCAATCTGCATTCATTTCCGTTGGCAAATGAACCTACGATGAATGGCCGCTGGTCGATGTTGATAGATGTTCCGCTACCTGATAATGTGTTGTTTTCCTCCAAGTGAATGCCGGATAGGGTTCCGTTCAGCAGGTTGCTTACATCAAAAGCAGCCGGACGACCGAGTACAAACTGGGTAGTGAGCTTATCGCCTGTCATTTGCCAGTAGCCAAAGCCGATGTTAGGCTCACCCGTAAGTCCACCCGGTGTAAAGCCAGGGCTACCCTCGTAATACACCATGTGGTTCTTGTAGTAGGAGTAAGTGCCCGTGGTGCTATTGATGTTCCACTCTCTGCCTGCAAGATATTCCTTCACCTTAGCCGCATTCTTCTCGCTCTCATCCTCGCTGCTGCTGCAAGCCGCCAGCGCTGCCGTAATCATTCCCATGGCCACCATTGTGAAGACGGCCATCATGGAATGTTTCATCATAGCTAAAAAGTTCTGTTTCATTTTTCAATTCCTGTTTAAAGTGTTATACTTTTGTTTAGTTATTAATTATCTAATAGTACCACTCCCACCCTTACTTTCTTGCCGCAGTGTGGGCAAAAGGTGGTGGTGGCTACCGCAGCTTGTGGCTCTGGCAGATGAATGATGTGGTCGTCTTCAGACGATGCAACAGCTTCCGATGATGATGTTGCCCCCTGTTGCGATGCAGGAGGCTCTGTCTTGCCATCGGTGGTTGGCATTCGTTCTTGGGCGAACAAATCATGCTGCTGTTGTTCGTCCTCTATGATGTTGCCGTTCTCGTCCACCTTGTAGAAGAAATCCCTTACATCGCAACCGATGATTTCCGCCACCTCACGCAGTGATTTTACCGTAGGGTTGTCCTTGTTGGCACGTTGCGACATCGCCACGACCGAGATACCCAGTTTCTCTGCTATATCCTTTGCCAAGAAGCCACGCGACTTGATGGCACGCATAATATCAAGTTTATCCATATTCCTCTATATTCTTATATCTATTATTATTTATGTATTAACTTTCGGGTGCAAAGTTAAGAATAATTCTTTAATTATACAAATAATTTAAGATATTTCTTTAATCTAAAAGCGAGATTTTAAAGTTTTGATAGCCATTGCTCCCATATTCGGGCGGCTATTTGCGCCATCATCACGGGTGGCACGCTCATACCGCATAGGTAGTGAGCCTTGCGCCCCATGAAGTCGTAGTCTTCGGGGAAGGTACTGGCAAGGGTTATCTCTCGGTCGCTCAGAAAGCATGGCTCATTGTAGTGCAGCTTGCCATTGCTCTCGCTGGTGATGGTGGGGCAAACTTGGTCTTCATGGCAGAGTGTCTGCGAGAAGAACGCTTTCGAGCCGTAGAGCCGCTTGTTGGGTGCGCTCAGGTTGAGGTCTTCGGGCAAGCGATTCTCCCATAGGCGGTGCATCTTGGAGTCGTGTTGCCATCGGTAGCCCTGGTAGTCGGAAAACTCGCCTAGAGGGATGGGCGGCTCTTGCCATCCCTCCATACTGATGCCTACTCTTTGGTGGAAGAGGTCTTGCGGTTCCATGAATGGCTGGGCGAGGTCTCGGCGCAAGGCGAGGAAGATGACACGCTCCCTGACTTGCGGCACACCCATCTGTGATGCGTTGAGCAGGAAGTGACGAACTTCATAGCCTGCATCTTGTAGGTCTCGGTAGATGCGAGCCACGTATGCCTTGGCCTCGCCGAGTATCAATCCTTTCACGTTCTCGGCTATCACCACCTTGGGCTGTAGTTTCTTGGCCAAGCGGATGAAGTCAAAGAAGAGTGTATCAAGGACTTGCTTTTTCTGTCCTTCCTTGAAACTTTTCTCCTTGCCCCAGTCTCGGCTGCGCACGCCAGCGGTGGAGAATGAACTGCAAGGAGGTGAGCCGTCAAGGATGTCGAGATGGCGCAATTCTTCGGGGAACGCGTCAGAGTCGGCAAGTGTGCGGATGTCACATAGATAGTTGATGCGTGGGTGCAGGTTGCGCACGTATATCTGGTTCATGCGTGGGTCGAGTTCGTTGCAACCCACCACGTCGTAGCCTGCCAACTTGTAGCCCATGGTGGAGCCGCCGCCACAGGCGAAGCAGGAGAACACCTTGCCTTTGTCTTGGGAGAAGTGAGCATTGCTTAGTTTCCATCTATAAGGAAAATGATGTATTGATTGCATTTGTCTTATTGTTTTTGTTTTGATGCAAAGTTATTGGGAATATATTTGGTGATGGGGACAAAACTTGTATGTTTCCGTGTAAAATTAGTATGTGATGTGATGATGTTTGTTTGTTTTGAATTAAAAATCTGTACTTGTCTGATAGATGTTTATAAGTGCAATATGGAGCAAAAAAGTTATTCTTTTTAGATTGAATTTATTTCCCGTACCGATGTCTTTTTGCATTTTTAGTCCCTTGATTGTTTTGTAAGTATTTGGAAGATAGTGCATTTAGGACACTGCCCATATCCCATTTCAAAAATCGACTTTTGGTTTCAGGCGGAAGACCCCCACCGCCCTGAGATGTTTCCCCTGGCCCCACGACCTTGATTTGCCCCTTTTTATGCTTAGGGCGATGCGAGCACACCCCACCACACCACACCGATAGCACGATAAGGGATTATCCCTGCTGCATGATGAGCACACCACACCACACCGATAGCACGATAAG